>JAABUO010000337.1_pt1 | contig 101636 bp, 102 predicted proteins | sample 5559291 | NCBI WGS metagenome assembly JAABUO01 (sample SAMN10711878, study PRJNA513372) | rock metagenome | isolation source: Antarctica rocks | place: Antarctica: Victoria Land, Finger Mt sud
GTTCATTCAGAGCTTACTCAATATGACTTCATCATGATCAATATCAGCTATCAGCATTGATACAGTCAATTTCTTATGACTTTCGATGATGAGATTGAGTAGAATTTTATGAGTGATGATCTTCTTAGATATTTTCTCATCATAATCTCTTATTAGCTTCTCTTTTGTCAGTGATATAAATCGAATTTTCAGTTTCTCGCATACTTTATCGACTAGATTAGAATGTATGATCGTGTAAATGACTGAATCACTGTCTATTAAAGAATGAAGACTGAAAGATTGATTCTGAAAGATAAAATGAGCGTCAATTAGAAATGACTTTTCAAAGTAATTTTCTTTCAATAGAATTTCGTCTAGTTTGCACAAAAATATAATCTTTACTTCTTTAATGACTTTTAAAGAGATGACTAGTTTTTTGAATCGAAATTCGAATCGAAATCGAAGCGATCATATTCATTGTTCACTGCATTGATTCTAGTAGATTGATTGAGACACTCTTTAAAGCTATGATCTGATTTATGACATATGAAACAGCTTTCGACTAGAATATCTGTCTCTTTGACGCTAGTTAAAATCGCGTCACGCGACTTTAGCTGATCAGACTTCGAGTGATTGACTGACTAAGTGACAACAGTCACTCTATGAAAGATAGTTTTTGAAAGATCATTGACGCGTTTGATCTTGTTCTTGATATCTCGAATGACTCGCTGATCATTATTTAAATGAATCAGATAGAAACGAATTTCTTTTAGAGAATCAGATTGAACTAGTTGATCTACTCAAATGAATCGAAGATAAGAGTGAATTTTATCTTTCAGATCAACGATCAGTTGCTTCTTGTGATAGTCTAGATAGAAAAATAAACGTTGAAACTGAGTATAGAATTCATTGAATTTCTTGAATTCTTGAATCAAGTTGTAGTATTTTCTACGAAAGTTGACTTTCTTATTCGAGTCATCGAACAACTGAGCTAACTCTTTCAAAAGATCATTGACGATTCTATAGAGATTGACACAGTCACGTTCACGTCTAGCTTGAATGATCTCAGCTGCGTCATTGAATAATCTAGAATGTATATAGCTCAATTTGACTCGTTCATTAGAAAAGAGATCGACGTTGATCTCTAGTTTATTCTGAATCTCTTTGTATCAGTTCTTTCAAATAGAGTTTTTTTCATCAGTAAACAGCGAAGAATCAGGTATTTTTTGAGATTTAGAACGCTCAGAATAGATGAAATCAGAAGAAGTGATTTCTTTAGCTTGAAGTCTAGTCTTCAATTCTTTGATTTCGTCTTCTTGTTGTTTATCTAACTCATAGAGTTGATCTGTTTCTTCATCAAGAACTAGACGTCGAGCCTTTCAGATTTCGTAGAACACGAGAAATATTATCATTTCAGCGAATGATTCGTCATCTTCATGAATGAATGATGCAGCACTTGATGATTTCGTTCGTGATTTCAATGAATCAGCATCAGAGATTTGAAAGAAACGATTTCGAAATTCTTCGAAACGCTCTTCAGTAGATGAATGACTAGACATGATAAGATTTGTTTGAAAGAGAGTTGAATGAATGACAATGCTCGACGATTGAAGAAGAAAGACGTATAGAGTGATGTTTAATCTTCAACAAAGAAGATGAAATTTGTTTGTTGATTTGATTGATTCTCTAGCAAACAACGAAGATTCTTTATCGTTGAATCTATCGATCGATTTGATTCTTGAGCAATTCACGAAGATTCTTTATCATGATTCTCGTAATCGAGTGAACTTTGCATACTTAATGAGCGATAAGTAGTCTAGCAATTCAAACAGTCTTGTCGTTGATTCTATTCAATTCTCTAGTGTTGTTCTATCTTTCGATTATCATTGATCATCAGATAAATGAATTTCTTTAGACTCGTTCTGTCTAGACGAGTATGTTGAATGAGTAATGAGATGAGTATCATGTGATTAACGAATTCTTAATATAATGTCAGAATTGTGTTTAAATGATACAATCGATGAAGATCAGAATTGATAGTGCTTGATCTTTAGAAATAGCTATAACTGAATATTAAGAATACAGAAAAAGATTGATACAAAAACTTCTATTTATGTAATGTTCAGAGACTGCGCTAGACTCGAAAGAAATGTGTTTGTGACACGAAAAGAATGTGATGTAAATGAACAAGATGTTGAGAAAGAAAAAGAGTGTTAAGTCATATCTGAGTCATATCTGAGTCATATCTGAGTCATATCTAAGTCAAACCTGACTAGCTCGCTGATTAGCTCTAATCATTACGCAGAAAACTCGTTAACATTCACTGCAAATTGATTAAAGCTTCAGTCTTGTTCAGTCTTGATACGCTCGTAACAATATTTGAAAGTGCAAATTCAATGTAGAAAAAATGATCTTCTTAAAAATCATTGTTTCAGAACAAGATCTTTGTATGAACTTTATCAAAGTGAAAGTCATAGTCAACTGAATCACTTTAATCAATCTAAAAGAAATTCAAAGCTTCATGAAATTTGTCAATTTCTATCATCATTTCATTAGAAACTTCTTGAAGCTAGTTAAATCATTTATTCAACTGATTAAAAAGAATACATGTTTCGTTTGAAATGAAGTTTGTATTCAAGTCTTTGACAATCTAAAGAAATAAATCAGCTTAATCTCAGTACTACGACATTTCAATTTCAAACAACAGACTATTCTGAAGATTGATGCTTTGAACTATGTAAAAGATGAAATACTATCTCAGTACAATAATGAGAATGTTTTTCATTTGATAGTCTTCTACAGCAAAAGCATGATTTTCGCTGAAATCAATTATCACATCTATGACAAGAAATTGCTAGTCATTATTTGATGTTTTGAACACTGAAGACTTGAACTAAAATGCATTGAATTACTCATTCAAATATTCATCAATCATCAAACTTTGAAGATTTTCATGAAAAACAAACAGTTAACTCGATATTAAGTTAACTATTTAAACATTCTATTCAAGTTCAACTTTCAGATAATTTTTCAATCAGGTAAAATAAATACTAAAGTCGATGCTTTAATCAGAATGCTCATAGCGAACATTTCTGAATCAGCTCAGCGCATTGAAGATCACTATCAGACTATTTCAATCTTCAATAAAGTCAATGTTTTATTTATTAAATCTGAACTTAATCTCTATCAATGAATATATATTATCAATCAAATGAATGAGCTTTTCACTAAATATAAACAAGCTATAAGCGAAAAGAAGCTCAAATTTCATAGCACTAAACTAAAGAACTGCAAAGTCATTGATGATGTTTTATTTAAAAAAAGACTTACTGTGAATTTCTGAGAATATGCATATGAAATTGCTACAGAAAATTCATGATCAGCCATCAATTTTTCACTCAGACAATAAATGAACTATTAATTTAATTCAGCATTTCTACTATTTATCAAAACATTGAGTCATGATCAGACAGTACATTCAAAACTGTTATGCTTGTCAGCAAAGCAAGACATTTAAAAATAACATCAATGAACTTCATTATTCTCTTTCAATTTTACAGAAATGCTGAAAAGATATAATTATGAACTTCATCACTGAGTTATTTCTGTCAGAAGATTATAACATCATTTGCATGATCATATGTCATCTCATCAAGAAACATCATTATGTTCTCTGTCATTGAGAAGATGATGATATCTCAGATGAAGAAATGATTTGAATCATGTTATGAAATGTTTATTGACTTCATGATTTATTCAGTTCTATCATTTCAAACAAAGACTTTTAATTCATATCAATCATGTGACAAAGTCTTTGCAAACGACTAAGAATCATCGCTAGTTTATTCACAGTTTATCATTCTAAGATTAATGATCAATTAGAATAAGTCAATCAAGACATTGAATGCAAACTTAGAATTTACTGTAATTACATGCAGAACAACTGAGCAAAATAACTTTTTATGATGAAATTCAGCGAAAATTTCAATATTTTTTTGATCATCTCAATGATTTCTTTCTACTTCAATAAAAGCTTTCACTCTTGAATAAGTTTCAATTCAGATACAACTGACTATAAAATAATTCATGAATGTATTGAAGTTAAAAAAATCAACAATATTATCATGTAAATGAAAAAACTTCTTAATTTTGATCATCAACAGTTGAAAAAGACGAAGTAAATCATTGAAGCTCAAATAAATAAACATAAATAAGACATCATTTATGAAGAAAATGACTGAGTTTGATTATTCTTCAGAAACATTAAAACAACAAGATCATGCAAAGATTTAAAAGATAAACAGCTAAAATTCTATCAAATCATTGTCGAAGCTGAAATTTTCTATCATCTTCATTTATTAATAAGTATGAAGCATCTGCACTCAATGTTCAGCTTAAAGCTATTACATCTTTATTCTGATGATTCTCTATTAGAACAGCAGTCAGAATCATTTAAATTAATCACTATTGAAGATGATGAACATTGAAAGATGAATAACATTTTGAACTCTTGACACTATCAAGATCAAATACAATACAAGATCAAATGAACAGAATTAAATGTTACAAGCGTATCAAGATTGACAAGACTGAAGCTTTAATCAATTCACAGTGAACGCTAGCAAGTTCTCTGCGTAATGATTAGAGCTAATCAGCGAGCTAGTCAGGTTTGATTCAGATATGACTCAGATATAACTCAATCTTTTTTTTTTCTTTCTCAACACTCTTTTCTTTCATCAACATCTTGTTCATTTACATCACATTCTTTTCATGTCACAAACACATTTCTTTCAAGTCTAACACAGTCTTTGAACATTACATAAATAGAAGCTTTTGTATCAATCTTCTTCTGTATTCTTAATACTCAGTTATAGTTATTTCTAAAGATTAAGCACTATTAATTCTGATCTTCATTGATTGTATCATTTAGACACGATTCTGACATTAAATTGAGATGATGAATGATACTATGTCAATAAAGAAGAATTCAATGACTTCAAAAAAGTTTTAAATAAATTTCATAAACTTTATTTAAATAAATTATGCTATTGCTAATTTAAATTGATGCTGTATCAATTAATTAATCAAAATTTCGCAGATTTAAATTTGTGAAATCATGATTGATCAGACAAGTGAAATGAAACAACATTCATGCAAACATGAATTTTTGAAGAGAAGAATAATGTTACAAATGTATCAAAGATCAAACTTTAATCAATTCACAGTAAATGCTAGCGAGTTCATTGCATATTAATTAAAGCTAGTCAATGATTTAGTTGAGATCTGACCTAAATTTGATTCAAATTTGACTCAAATATGACTCAATTTCTTTTTTCTTTTTCAACATTTTCTTCATTTACATCACATTCTTTCTGTGTTACAACATGTTTTCTTTGAATCTAGCGCAGTCTTTAAACATTACATAAATAAAAGTTCTTGTATTACTCTTTTTCTGTATTCTTAATGTTCAGTTATAGCTATCTTTAAAGATCAAGCATTATCAATCTCATTCTTTACTGATTGAATCATTTAAACATAGTCTCAACATCTTTCACAAATAATTGAGTCATAATGAATGTTTAAATGATTGAATGAAAAGCAATGCTCAACAGTATGAAGTGAGATTGTAATTTCAAGTGTTTAATCTTCAGAAAAAAGTGTTATTAATTAAAGAAATTGTTTTTGTTTTGATTTTTAAACAATCAATGAAGATTTATTATCATTGATTCTATTAATTGAGTGAACTGATGCATACTTAATAAGCTTTAAATTCTTTAGCAATTCAATGATTATATATTTTCATTGATTCTATTAATTTCTTGATGTTGTTCTGTCTTTTAAAGTTATTAATCATTAAATACACAACTTTCTTTATATTTATTTTATTGTCAGTTAAGTTAACTTGAATAAGTAATAAAATTAATATCATATGATAAATGAATTTTTTATATAATGTTGAAATCATGTTTAAATGATTCAATCAGTAAAGTACGTGAATGATAATGCTTGATTTTTTAAAGATAGTTATAATTGAACATTAATAATAATAATAATAATAATAAATTCTTACACTCTTGTGACATCGATTAGATCGACTCATGAGAAAAAACTATGCTATGTATGTTGAGTGAACAAAACTCTCTGAGATAGAAAATCGCTCATTATTTTTGCAACTGCTGCATGCAATTGAAACGATAAAGCTGAAACTATGTATCAAATTTGTTCGCAATGATTGCACGTTAGAGAATGAGTGCTTTTGTCACTCTGAAATGCTCTAAAAGCTTCATTTTCATCATCATTCTCGCTGTCATCTTGAGATTCTTCGTGATTGCGATGATGACTTGATAGTTCGTGAAGTCAACATCTTGAAGCATATTCGATTGAAGATGCGTTCAGTTTGAACAATGCATCAGAATATGCTTGATGATCTGATGACTTCATTCGCAGTTGCATCGAAAGCTATTCATGCTCGAAACGTTTCTCGAGTGCAGATAAACATTTAGTTCTATGCGTTTGATTTTGATGTGAGTTGCAAAAGTGCTTTTGATCTTCTGAAAATCATCACGCATTCTTATTGATCTCTTGAATAGATGAGATCTTTGAGCGAAAGTTGTGTTAATGTCTGCGATGCATTTTTTGTAGTTTTCTCATCTAAGATCTCATTGATTCTTGTGAAACTGTGCAATTGCATGTTCACTTGTTGAGATCAATGTTGAAGAGTTGAGTCATCTGCATTTAGACTGTATCTTTGCTTCTTCGCAAATTGAATCATTCAGAAACGTCATCTTTTTAGAAGTTGAAAAGCAAGAAATGAGCTGATTAATTTTTATCAGATGTGCACATATGATCTTGCATGCTCATTGAGTCTCTCGCGTTCTGTTGTTGACTTGACTGCATAGTGTAGCCTGATTTTGTAGCTTGTTTAGATGAACATAAAACGAAGATGTATATGTTTCAACTTTCAGCATTTCAATGTTTACTTTTTGAAAGATGTTTGTCACATGACGCAGCACTTGATTTTGAAGGACTTCTAATCATCATTCTGTGCTCGACAATTTCTCTTCTTTATCGCGTTGATGTCATATTGATGCTTTGAACGTTATTCTTGATCTCACTACTGCTGAGTATATTTGTCTCATCTTTGCAAATGTAATTTCTCAAGTGAAGATCTTAAGTCAACTAAGCATCAACATTTTGATGACGTGATTTGCTTCTATTTGACGAAGATGTGATTCTCATTATAGTTTCATGTTCAATTGAACTTCGAGAACTCGTACGTTCAACTTCGACTTTATTATCAAGTTTTCAATACATAGACTGATCATTATGTTGAATCTTTTTGACTTTCGTGTGAAATGTGTAAATTCATACTTCTCTGAAATTAATGTGATGTCATGAATTCGAGCTTACGTCGTACAGACATCATGTGCTCTGCTTAATGTTTCGCAGATTGATTCTGTGAATCTATCGTAGATCAGAATATTGATATCATTTACGAAGTTGAGTATTTCAATTTTGATTTCTAATGCTTCACACTTTTCAATTAAACTTACGTTGAAGAATAGAAAGAAAATCGATGAGATGAAGAATCTTTGCAATATGTCAACGTCTACTCGCTGCATCTCACTAATTTGTTCATTGAACATCAGCGATGACTCTCTGTCTTTCAGAAAGCTACGAGTTCAATTGATTATATAGTTCAATGTTCTTTTCATTCTCAAAGTATGCAGAAGTCTGATGTGCAAGACATGATTGAACGCTTCAGCAATGTTTAGACTAAGCATAAAGATCATGTACTTGATTTTGCAGTCTCATACTGCATGTACTTGATCTACTAGTAGATTCAGCGCTGAGATCACGAATCACTTACGTCTTGTTCTCATTTGAACGTTTGAAAGCATGAAATGAGTCTCAGCAATGTCGCTTAGTCTTTTGATCATGATTGATTTCAGTGTCTTACTCATGATGTTAAGCAAAGCAATGAATCGATACGTCTTTGAATCAATGTAGTTGCTCTTCTTTGATTTTACGTAGTACTATCGTCTGAATCTTTTTGAACTGCTTTGAGTAATATTTGTGAATTACACATGCGTTGAACAGACTGATTAGTATCGAAGTCAGTTTCATTAAGCTCACTTGAAGTGCTCTATTTGAAATTTTGAATGCATCTGATGCTTTGTCGACTTTTACTCATTGTATCATCTGTCTCATCTCATCTTGCGATAAGACTGAATTGAATGACACTGTCAGCAATATAAATGATTTCAAAATGTTGCTGATGTCTGTTTGAGAAGATGATGAAAAGAACTTCTTTCGTAGCATCTTCATTTTTTCTTCAAATAATTCTGTCATGTGATTGAAATCGATGCTTTTTAATGAAAAAAACTGTGAAAGTTTTTTGAGTAGTTGACTTTCGATTCTGATTTATTTTGCGAAGCGTCAAATCGATTTTGATTCATTGCTCAACTCATGTATTTAAGATCTAAAATGTGAACATTTTGTTTCTTTAATGATGTTGTTTTTGTGATCGTTGTATTTCAAGTAATTGTTTCATGTTTCTAGAGTACTCTGCGTTTTTTATATGACTCGTAATCATCATGACTTTGTCACAACTTTTGAGCAATTCTGATTTCAAAAGTCTTGTGCTTGATTCAACAACTTTGCTCAAGAAGTAAATTTCTCTATGACTTCTTGTAATGCATGAGTGATCTCAACTACTCTGTCATCTATCGCTGTCTTGGTGTTCAAAGAATGATCGACGAAAAGATGTATTCTTAAATGAGCGTTTAGTGCTTCAATGTTCATTTTCTTTCATAGTCAGCGAGTCGTGAGCTGCACGAAGAATGTGCATAAACATAACATCGTGATAATTGAAAGATGATCAGATTCTTGATGCAGATCAGTTCTCATCTTGCATTTGTGTATCATGAACTGTATTTTCTTTCTGTTAAACGCTAGATCTATTGTTGTGAGCTGATTATGAGTCTTTCTAGTAATTGTGTCTGACTCAAGCAGTAGCTTTAGTCTTGCGTTCGTAATAATGTTTAGTAGAGCATCAGTCACTGTATGACGAGTGAAGCATCTTCTGTCTTCTCAGTGTGAGTGATGCATGTTGAAGTCTCTTACAATCAGTTGTTTGCAGTCATCTTTGATTAGTTCGTTCAGATGAGAAATAGTAAATGATTCTTTCATGAAAATAATGAACAGCAAGCATGAGTTATAGACATTTATGACTCGTAGCGTCAGCGTTTCATCGTCTGAGCTGCTAGTTAGCAGCTTGATTAAGCAGATGTTCAATTTGATAGTTTTCATCATTCATTGATTGAGTTTTAAATGTTTATTAACGTAAATGCATGTTCTTGTCTGAGATGATGAATTTTCTACTAGATGAAAGAAGCTGTGAGTCGAGCTAAATGTTTGCAAAACGTTAATGTTGCAACTCTGTTTCTGAATGACTATTATGTCAAATTTGCGAATCTCTCTGTCTATCAAGAATAATTTCTGAATTTTTAATAACTTTCTGATGTTGTACTGTAAAATTTGCAGAAAGAATTGTTTCATCATAAAGATATCTGTAACTGCTGTTGACTCTGCGCTGAGATGACTTTTTGTATGCTTTCAATCACTAAAAGTTTTTCGCATTTTTTGATTTGACATTTCTGTGTCTGTTCAGACATCATGTCTTCTGAGTCGCTAATCACGCATGAAAAGCGATCAACTCGTCTCTTCTTGACTTTCATCACTTGTCATATTGACTCGTTGATGTTTCGACTGCTTGTCATCATCAAGATGTTCATTGAACTCGATAAGTTCATTGAACTCAAGAAATTCATTGAATCTAAGAAGTTCAGAAAGAAAGAAGAGAGTAAGTGATTGTATTTCGATGCTTCAGAATATCTGATTAATCTGTTTTGAAAGATTTCTTCTGATTGCTTTATCTGTAGTTTTCACTTGAGACATGAGCATCTTCAGAGTTCATGACTATCGTTGCAGTTCACGCATCTTCTTCTATTCATCAACACAACGCATTTTTCAATGTGATGCTTATCTGTGCATTTGAAGCAGCATTCTTTATTTTTGCAAGATTTAGTCACATGATCAAAATCGAAGCACTTGTAACACTGTGCAATATGACAGTTCTTTTCAAACAACTTGCATGAGCATTCTTGATACGAGTCTAACATGCTTATGTTCAATAGTCTATTCATTATTGTTTTGATTGCAATCTTTACGATGAGCGATGAGTGAATTTTCTCACTTTCAACTATCTTCTTGAATCAAGCTATTCTTAGCATCTTTAGATCTTCATGAAGTCTTGCATTGTCTTTCATCAATCTTTTGATGATTATCTCTTGATTGCTTGTGTTCAGTGTGATGTGTATATCATGTGTCAATATTACAAAGCTTCGATGCATTACATGCGTTGAGTCTGCAATTTTCTTCATTCATTTCTGAAACTTTTTCAGAGCTGCTTAAGCTTCTGAGCTTACTGCATACAGTGCAATATTTTCGCTTTTAAGCTTGTGAATTGACATGATTAGATCTCATTGCATCGTCGACACGTTTTCGATTCTCTGAAAGATCTGATCGACTGACTTCTTTTATATCTTTTTCATTTCTTTTCTTTTCACTATTTTCACTAGAACTTCGCGTCTCTTGCGAAGTGATGATAAATCATCTCTGAATCGTTGCTTTTTCGTCGTTGTTTCTTCTTTTACTACATTGATTCACGATGATGTTTTGAATGTGAAACGCGTATTCTCTTATGCTTGTAGCTGTTTATTGAGAAGTTGAACAAATGTCTTCAACTTCTGTACATTCTTCGCAATGAACACATCTTGATTCTCTTTCTTTTCAATCTTTCTTTCTGAGACATTTTGAAGACGTTGAATCAGCTCTAGAGTCACTTTCTTTCATGAATGATCTTTGCTTTTCTCTTTCTCTAACGTCAATGTCTGTGTTAGCAGATCAATGATGCTGATAACGTTCATCTCATCATTGCGTGAGTGTTTAGATCTTACGTCGCTGTCTCTCTGTGACAGATCAACGTTGCTTGCAATCATCTTTGAATCAGCATTATTGCTGTTCATGCAATTTGTCATCGTTTATTCATTTACTTGATTCTTATTCTCTCGTTTGTAGTGCTCTTTTCAAAAATTCGTTTTACGCACGTTGTAATTGTATTTATAATTGAACATTAAGAATATAAAAGAAGAATGATATAAAAATTCTATTTATGTAATGTTTAGAAACTGCACTAAACTTAAAGAAAACATATTATGACATAGAAAGAATGTTGTGAAGTGAAGAAGATGTTAAGAAAGAAAAAAGATGCTGAGTCATATCTGAGTCAAATTTGAGCTAAATTTAAATCAAATCAAAACTTGTTTTAATCAATATGCAGTTAACTTGCTAACATTAACTGTAAATTGATTAAAGTTAAAGCTTTGATTTTATTTAATTCTGACACATTTATAACATTCATAATTATTCAAAAGATTAAAAGATTCTCAGATAGAAAAATGTTCTTCTCAATTAATGTAGTACTTAAGCAGAGATAAACTATAGTGTCAATCACGCTTAAAGTTTAGTATTCTGTTGACACATTAGAATCTTTCATTATTTTCAACAATGATGAGTTTTCAAGATTTCTGATATTGATCTGAAAGAAAATCACTTGTGATATGACTCAGAAGAATAACATGAAAGATTAAATGAACTTTCATGAATGTTGAAAAATTTAACTCAATGATCAGAAAATTACTTTTGAAGATACGCTTAATCTTAAAGAAATTAACATGATGATCATTTAACTTGACAATGAGATGAGTGATGCTAATATTACAAGCATTTAGTTAAACTTCTGTTACGAGTGTGCTCAGTCTTCTACTGAAACGCATGTTTTTTGAGCGAGTCTAAGATTTTATTGAGCTTAGCACTCATTCTTCTTCTATACATATAGTCTTTGCATCTTGATAAATCTTACTCTTTAACTTTGAATTCTCATTTACTTTCATTTATTCATATTTTTATAACTTGTTTTAAACAAGATTTTAACATTAGTTCAAAGCTTATTAATTTTACTATCAACATGTAAATGATATAAAAACAAGCTACATAATTTAAACTTAAAAATTGAAATCAGAAATTTCAACTTCAGTCAGAATCAGAACTTGAAATCAGAAATTTTAACAGAATCAGAACAAGCTCTGCAATGTGTTGCAAACATAAATCAGAAGATTAATTCTTTACTGAACTCATCATCAAAATTGAAATCAGCAATTTCAACAGAAGCAGAACTTGAATTCAGAAAGTTTGATTGAAATCAGAAATTTCAACAGCAACATCAGAATTCTTCAATCAGCAAATTTCTATTCATAACATAATTAAAAGCTCAGCAGCAGCGAGCATGATTTGCTATGAACTTCAAAATGCTAGAAAAGAATCACTTTTAACACAGAATTGAACAGCATCAAAAGAAGATATGAATGCATCATCTGATACAAAATAAGAAAACTGTTGAAATCATGTTTAAATATTCTATTTAATCATGTTGTAAGTGAAATGTTTGATTCAATAAAGATAGTTATAACTAAGACTTTAAGAATACAGAAGAAAGAAGATAAAAGAAAAAGAAGAACATACTTTATATAGTAGTTACTCAGATTCAACGTTAGTTTCAAAGAAAACATGTTGAAACACAAGAAAAATGTTGATTCAAAAGATGTTTCATTGACATAAAGAAATGTGTTTATCATAGATGTTTATTAACTACTTGTAACATAAAGAAGTATGTTTATTTAAAAGACAATCAAAGCTGATTAAAAAATATTAAAGAATGAAAAAGATGTTAAGTCATATCTGAGTCAAATCTGAATCAGATTTAAATCAGTTTTCAACTAGTTTTAATCAATATACAATCAACTCGTGAATGTTAATTGTATAATGATTAAAGTTAAATCTTTGATCTTATTCAATTCTGATGCATTCGTAACATTATTCTTCTTTCTGAAAATTCATGTTTGCATGAATGTTGTTTTATTTCACTTTGTTTGATTAATCATGATTTCACAGATTTAAGTCTGCAAAATTCTGATTAATTAATTAATAAAGCATTAATTCAAATTAATCTTAGCGTGATTTGTTTGAATAAAACTTATAAAATTCAATCAAAACATCTTCAAAGTCATTGAATTCTTCTTTATTAACATAATATCATTCATCATCTTGATTTAATTCTGTTCATTTGATCTTGTATTGTATTCAATCTTGATAGCATTTGAAGTTTAAAATATCATTTATCTCTCAATGTTCATCATTTTTGATAGTGAGAAATCTGAGAGATTCTGAATGCTGTTCTGATAAAAGATTGTTGAAATAAGAATGTAATAGTTTCAAACTGAATATTGAATGCAACTGCTTTATGCTTATTAATAAATGAAGATGATAGAAGATTTCAACTTTAACAGTGATTTGATAGAATTTTAGCTGTTTATCTTTTAAATCTTTGCATGATCTTGTTGTTTTAATGTTTTTGAAAAATAATTAAACTCAGTCATTTACTTCATAAATAACGTTTCATTTATGTTTATTGACTTAAGCTTTGATGATCTGCTTCATCTTTTTCAATTATTAATGATTAAAAGTAAGAAACTCTTTCATTTGAATGATAATATCATTGACTTTTTTAACTTCAAGACGTTCACAAGTAATTTTATAGTCAATCATATTTGAATTGAAACTCATTCATGAGTGAAAATCTTTATTGAAGTAAAATGAAATCATTGAGATGATCAAGAAAATATTAAAATTCTCGCTAAATTTCATCATTGAGATTCACTTTGCTCAATCATTCTGCATGTAATTGCAGTAAATTCTTAGTTCATGTTTCACATCTTAATTAACTCACTTTAATTAATCATTAATCTCAGAATGATAAACTATTAATAAACTAATAATGATTCTTAGTCACTTGCAAAGACTTTGTCACATGATTGATATGAATTGAAAGTCTTTGTTTGAAACAATAGAACTGAATAAATCATGAAGTCAATAAACATTTCATAACATGATTCAAATCATTTCTTCAACTGAAATGTCTTCATCTTTTCAATGACAGAGAACATAGTAATGTTTCTTAATGAAATGACATATGATTATGCAAATGATGTTGTATTCTTCAGATAGAAATAACTCAGTGATGAAGTTTATAATTATATCTTTTCAGCATTCTTGTGAAATCAAAAGAAACTGATAAAGCTCATTGATGTTATCTCTAAATGTCTTACTTTGCTGATAAGCATAATAATTTCAAATGTACTGTTTAATTGTTGCTCAATAATTTGATTAATAATAGAAACGTTGAACTAAATTAACAGTTCTTTTATTGTTGAAATGAAAGATGAATGATTGATTATAAATTTTCTGCAGCAATTTCATATGCATATTTTCAGAAACTCATAGTAAGTCTTTTTTAAATAAAACATCATCAATGATTTCACAGTTTTTCAATTTAGTGCTATGAAGTTTGAGCTTGTTTTCACTTATAGCTTGTTTATACTCATTGCAGAACTCATTTGTTTAATTGACAACATATATTCATTGATAGAAATTAGCTTCTGATTTGATAGTTAAAACATTTATTCTATCAAAGATCAGAATAGTTTAATAACAATCTTCAATATGTTAAGCTAATTTAAAGATTTCTGCTATTGACATTCTGATTAAAGCATTGACTTTAATGTTCATTTTATCTGATTGAAATATGATCTGAAAGTTAAACTTTGATAAAATGTTTAAATAATTGACTTGATATCAAGTTAACTGTTTATTTTTCATGAAGATTTTTAAAGTTTGATGATCAATGAATATTTAAGTAAATAATTCAATGCACTTAAGCTTAAGTCTTCAATGTTCAAAACATTAAATAATAATCAGCAGTTTCTTGTCATAGATGTGATAATTGCATTCAGCAAGAATCTTGCTTTTGCTGTAGAAGACTATCAAGTGAAGAACATTCTTATCATTATACTGAGATAGTATTTTATCTTTAACATAGTTCAAGACATTGATTTTTAAAATAATTTGTCATTTGAAATTGAAATATCATAGTACTAAGATCAAGTTGATTTATTTCTTTAAATCATCAAAAGCTTGAACACAAACTTCATTTTAAACAAAAGATGTGTTTTTTCTAATCAGCTGAGTGAATGATTTGACTAACTTCAAGAAGTTTTTAATGAAACAGCAATAAAAGTTAATAAATTTCACGAAGCTTTAAACTTTTTTTAAATTGATTAATGTAATTCAGTTGACTATAACTGTCATGATGTCAGATTATCAACTCAATTTAGAACATAAATCGTTGATATCTTAAATAATCTTGATTCATTGAATCTGTTTCGCAGTTCAATGAATTAAGTCATTAATCTAGTCATCATCATCTTAATCTAAACTCAGCAATTCTGTTTTAATCATCTCAGTCATGTGTGCAAACTTCTGCAATCTTAAGTCAATAAAACTATTGTTTAGTCTTAATTCTGCTCAATTCATGTATATAAAAGTTGAGCTTTCACTCTTTTCTTTCACTCTTGATCTTTCATCTTATACATTATCTGATGTATTATTTTGTATTTAAATTTTATCATAGTAATAATAATATCAGTCTTTTATATTAATAATATCTCTAGTTTAACTCAGTTTCTGACAATGACTTTCGCTTTAATAAAATTTATACGAAGATCTTGTTTTAATACTATGACTTTTAAGAAGATTAAACTGATTATTAAGCTGAGTTTTAATATCAATCTTCTGACTCAACTCAAGTACTTAATATCAATCTTCTGACTTAACTTAAATACTTAATTTCAACATTTTGACTCAATCTGATATTGATCTTGAATTGATACTTGATTTGACGCTCAAGTTGAAAATATGAGCAACTTGACTTAAATTGAGTTGAAAATGTGAACAATTCGACTCAATATCAATTCAAGTTTAAAATGTTAACTTGAAACTTAATCTGATGATCAGTCTATATATTTTCATGACATGCAGAGTGAAAAGCTTTTTATTGAAGCATTCTTTAATGATTTTGCTTGAATGTTGCAATTTGCAATAATAGTACAGCTTTTATTTATTGCAGATTTTCTTGACTTCAAGAATGATCAGAGTTTTATCTTGAATGATGATAATGATAAAGTTTAAATTCATTGATTCATTAAAAGATAAAAGAAAGAAAGAAAGAAATATTATCAAAACAACAGTTACAGAATTAATGATCTTTGAATTTTTAAAATTACTAGTTAATACAGAAATGAAGATGAGTTTAAACTGATCACGTCGAGTTGAATCATCGAGGTCGAGTCGAGTTCTCAACTCGTCAAGACTCGATTCAAGTCAGAATTCTTGACTTGAGTATTCAAGTTGAGTTGAGATGTTCGATTTGAGTATTTAAGTCGAGTCAGAGAATTGAAATCGAGTATCGATTCGAAATTCTCGATTCGACTCGTCAAGACATGAAGATAGATAGATAGATATTCTATTATAGCTCTTTATCATAGCTTTCTATCATGTTTCTCTATCATAGCTTTTCTTCATGACTCTCTTTCATGACTTTTCTTCATGACTTCTCTTCATGACTTCTCTTCATGACTTTTTATCAAACAGTCTTCATAGTTTCTCGTCATGACTTTCTATCATAGCTCTCTATCATAGCTCTCTATCAAAGCTTTCTATCAAACAATCTTCATGTTTCTCTTCATGTTTCTCTTTATGACTTTCTATCAAAAAGATAATGCAAAAAGATAATGCAAAGGCGAAAAATCGGAAAAATTTCTATATTTAGCTCTCTTGACGTCATATTCGATTTCTTGACGAGTCGAGTCGAGAACTCGAATCGAGTATTGATTCAAAGTTGATATCAGATCGAGTCAGAATGTTGAAATTGAGTATTCGAGTCGAGTCAGAAGATTGATATTGAGTACTCGAGTCGAGTCAGAAGATTAATATCAAAACTCAACTTGATGATCAGTTTAAATGAGTTTGAATTTAATGAAAGTAATAATAAAAGTAGTAGAGCAAGATTAATGATGCTTAAGCTGTTAAAACTCTTCATTGATGTTAAAGAATGTTTAAACTCATTAATGAAAGATGAATGATTAAGTATTATTAAAATTTCGTCAGAAGAAAATGATGATTTAAGTGAAATAATTGATGTTACGCTTTAAACAATTAATCAATAAAAAATCTTTCATCAAAAAACATTCTTTCTTTTAATAAAAGAAAAAAAAACAATCACAACGCACGCAAAGCAAATTTTTGAAAAGAGTAATATAATTAAGATAGAACGAATCTAGAAGATGAATAAATGATGATGAATTGCATGAATTGCAGTAATGCTGATTCAAAAACAATTGCAAGTGATATTGACTTGTCACGAAGAAACAACAACGCAAGTAGACTGATTATCAAGTCAAGTTTTGATATCAATCTTCTGATTCAACTTGAGTACTCGATATCAATCTTCTGACTTGACTTGAATACTCGATTTCAACATTCTGATTCGATCTGATATCGATTTCGAGTCAATACTTGATTCGAATTCTCGACTCGACTCGTCAAGAAATCGAATATGATATCAAGAGAGCTAAATATAGAAATTTTTTCGAATTTTCGCCTTTGCATTATCTTTTGCATTATCTTTTTGCATTATCTTTTTGATAGAAAGTCATAAAGAAGAACATGAAGAGAAACATGAAGATTGTTTGATAGAAAGCTTTGATAGAGAGCTATGATAGAGAGCTATGATAGAAAGTCATGACGAGAAACTATGAAGACTGTTTGATAAAGAGTCATGAAGAGAAGTCATGAAGAGAAATCATGAAGAAAAGTCATGAAAGAGAGTCATGAAGAAAAGCTATGATAGAGAAACATGATAGAAAGCTATGATAAAGAGCTATAATAGAATATCTATCTATTTATCTTCATGTCTTGACGAGTCGAATCGAGAATTTCGAATCGATACTCGATTTCAATTCTCTGACTCGACTTAAATACTTGAGTCGAACATCTTGATTCAACTCAAATACTCAAGTCAAGAATTCTGACTCGAATCGAGTCTTGACGAGTCGAAAACTCGACTCGATCTCGATGACTTGACTCGACGCGATCAGTCTAAACGCAAGGCAGAAAAGTTTACACAATGATGAAAAGTATGTTACTAACATTATTGATTTTCTAATATAGACATCAACATTAAAGAAAGAGAAAAGCAAAGATCATTCATGAAAAAAAGTAGCAGTAAAGCTGATGCAACATCTTTGAAATGATTCAGAAGAAAAAAACAACGAGAATCAGAATGCATTCATTGCAAAGAATGTATAAAAACTGAAGACATTTGTATAACTGCTTAACAAGCAGCTACAAACATAAAATAGCATGTAAACATAAGATAGTATATGCTTCTCATTGAAAATCATGTCATGAGTGAACGTAACAAAAGAAGAAGTAACAATGAGAAAGTAACATGTCAGAAATGAATTATCATTACTTTGTAAAAGACGAAAGATTATGATGAAGATAGCAGAAAGAAAGAAAATAAAAAAGATATAAAAGAAATTTATTAAATAGATTTTTCAAGAAATTACAAACATGTTGATAGCTCAAAGAAATTTAATCATGTTTCTTTGCAAGCTTGAAAGTGAAGACATCATACTTCACGCAGTAAGTTCAGAAGCTTAAGCAAATCTGAAAAGATTTCAAATATTAGCAAAAGAAATCATGAACTTGACATGTATAATGCATTGAATCTTTGCTGTGCTAGCATATGAAATATGCATCACAATAAACATAAATAATCAGAAAGTGATCATTAAAAGATTGATAAAAGACAATGTAAAACTTCATGAAAATCTCAAGATTCTAAGAATAATCTGACTCAAGAAAGTAATTGAAAGTAAGAAGATTCACTTGTCACTCATCATAAAAATTGCAATCAAAACGATGATAAATTAATTAATGAATGAAAGCATGTTAAACTTGTATCAAGAATGTTCATGCAAACTGTTTGAAAAAAACTGTCACATCATTCAATATTACAGATGCTTCAAATTTGATTATATGATCAGATTCTGCAAGAAGAAACAATGCTGTGTTAAATGTGCAGATAAACATCATATCAAAAAATGCATGATGTCTTTAAATAAAAGATGTTGCATCAACTGCAATGAAGATCATGAATTTTGAAGATGCATTTGTCTCAAATGATGATAGCAGATGAAACAAGCATCAGAAATCTACAGAAACAAATTAATCAAATATTCAAAAGTGTTGAAATACAATCATGCATCTTTCTTGCTGTTTCTGAACTTTCTACGCTCAATAAATTCATTGAGTTCAACAAACTTCATAAATTCAATGAATTCTTTAAGTTCAGCACTCATCATGTTAAAAACACGTAATTAAAACGTTGAATTAATATGATAAATGAGATTGACAATGAGATTCATCTATACATGATGTTGACTACAAATCTTTTGATTCTATTCTGTGTTTGAATAGAAGTCAGAAGAGTTAAGAAATCTTAATTCAACGCAGTTTGAACGATGTTAGAACGTTGCGTGATCAGAAAAGTCATCATGCAGAGTTTTCACTCATGCAACAACACTCTTTCTAACAGTCACAATTGATCTACGAAGAAGATTAATGACATGTCGATGTCAGTAAGAGATGAAAAGATACTACTAGTGAAAAAGACAACTCAGATGAAGAATTTGCAAGTTGTGACTACAAGTGATCGAAGAATTTGCGATTCATTGACTGCGTTGATATTAAAATATCTTCATCACATCAACAGTGTTATCAAGTAATAGATGAAAAGATATCAAATAGAATAGTCATCTCAAGTATTGAGAGTCGTGACTACAGTGCTCGAAGAAGTAGTGACTCGTTGATCACGCTGATATATTGAGAAAGCTTGAGTTCATCTTCTTTACTTGACATCAAGTCATTCATCTATCTACGTGAAAAATTGAGAGCTCAAGAGAATGATCAGAACGCATTCTCTTTCATTGATTAGAGTCAAACATCGAATGATTATGATTGCATGTTTATACTAACAATTTATTCAACGTCTATGTGACACAAGTCAAATCAAGAGAAGAAAAGAGTTACTCAGTACAATCACACTCTATCTTCTCATCATATGCATCTCTCTTTCATCACATATTTCTCTGCTCAATGAATGACAATCATTGAGTAAGAGAACACAGCTCTACGTACGTTACAATCACGAGCATCACGAATGCAAAGAAAACGTCTTTCATCTTTGAATCAAGAATCGAATCGAAACATTGTTGTATAGAATATCATCAATGAAGAGCAGAACAAAGACGATGCATCATAATCAAACAGCACAGACATTTTCATCAAGAGTTTACTTGAGCGTCACGTGCTGAATAGAAGCTATAAATTCATTACTGATAATATAGTGTCAATCTTATTGTTTCAACGACGTGAAGTCATCATGTAGTCGATGAGCGATTTTCTTTCTCAAAGAGTTTTGTTTGTTTGATACACATAGCATAGTTTTTCTCATGAGTTGAATCTAAATCAATGTCACAAAAGTGTATGAATTACAATTACAATTACAATTACAATATAATAAATGATAGAAGTTAAAAAGAGATGAGTCAATCTCTTTTTATGCATGATTAGCAATTCAGATGAGATGACATCTGAGCAGACTCAGAAACACTTGATCAGAAAGTATGAAAGACTCTCAGTGATCAAAAGCATATAAAGAGTCTTCTCAGTGCAGAGTCAACAACAGCTACAAATAACTTTATAATAAAACAACTCTTTCTACAAATTCTACAATACGACATCAGAAAGTCATTGAAAATTCAAGAATCATTCTTAATTGACAAAGAAATTCGCAAATTTAACATAGTAATCATACAGAAGTAAGAACATAACATTAATGACTTGCAATCATTTAACTCAGCTCACAACTTCTTTCATTTAATGAAAAATTCATCATCTCAGTCAAGAACATATATATATATTAACAAATGCTTAAGACTCAATTAATGAACAGCAAAAATAGTTGAGTCAAACATTTGCTTAATCAGAATATTAACTCATAACACAGATGATAAAATGCAGATGCTAAGACTTTTAAATGTTTACAACTCAAGCTCATTATTCATCACATTTACAAAGAGACTTTCAACTATTTTTCATTTGAATGAACTACTCAAGAATAATTGTGAACAACTAGTTGTAAAAAACTTCAATTTACATCATTTACATTGAAAAAAATGAAGATGTTTCACTCAACATATGATGATTGATACTTTACTAAACATAATTACAAATGTAAGATTAAAACTACTGCTGAAATTAAACATAATCACTTGCAAAATTCATAATCAGTTTATGATGATAAATTTAGTCTTTAACAGCAAGAAAATACAGTTTATAATATATAAGTGCAAAGTAAAGATTTCAACTGAGTTTTGAATCACGCTTTAAGTGAACTGTTTAACAGTAAGCTCATCATTGATTAAAAAGTGATTGATGAACTTTATTAAACAAGAGAATAACTAGAATTAAACTGATCATTAAGTTAAGTTTTCATATTTACATTCTGACTTAACTTAATTACTTGATATCAATCTTCTGATTTGACTTGAATACTTAATCTCAACATCATAACTTGACTTGATATTAATTTCAAGTCAAAGTTCAATTTAAGTTCTTGATTCAACTTATTAAGCAATTAAAAATGATATTAAATGTTAAGATTTACTATTTTTGAATTTATTACATCATTATATTTAAAAAACTGTGATGATTGAATCTACTAAATGAATAAATGAGATCTATAAGAATGATATGACAATGTGATATTTTAAGCAGGCACAGAATGAGTATATATTATGATAGAGCTAATTATTAAGAAGCTCTTGATAACTCAAGAAAATCGATCGACTATAGAGAGTTTGTCAAGCATTATCAAGTTGAGCACGACATAACTTATGACATATTAAGTCAAAGATATGACGTAGTTTAAATGATATCTTGACAGAGTTATAAAGTTTCAGAGCTAACTCAGATCTGATTTTCAACTCAATTTCTGACTTTAGTCTCTGATTTAATTTCTATGTATTAATTCATCATGACAATTGTCTTCTCTTCTAAGTGAGTTCATTTTCAATCTCAATAATTAATGTCTTTGTTTATTCTGATAAATAATGACGCGCATTCATTGATTCGCTCTAGAAGCTCTCAATAAAAATCTTCAAATCTTTGTAAGAAAACAAGAAAAAGAAAAACTTTCAATCAAATGATGATTCATCTTTAATTATAATGCATATAAATGACATTATAAATAGTATATGTGATGTGTAGTTAATGTAAATGACAGCAATGATGACGTGTAAATAACGCATAAACATTGTTTATCTTTCAAGTAAATGATGTTGTTGAAATGATAAAGCATAAACAAGAGTGAATAATAATTGTTGATTTGTTTATTACTCTTTCAATTTTTCTCAACTTTTCATTTTCTTCAACTTCATCTTTTCTCAATTATGATCATATTTTTATCATTATGTGATTACTTTTGACAAACTTTGAGTATATCTGTATAGTAAAAGTAAGAGAGTTAAATCATGAGTCGTGAATGCGCAGCAACGCTCAAAGAAAGTCGTAAGATGATGAAGTCAACTGATGATCAAGTCAAGATCATTATGAAAGTAAGTGATGTCACAACTTGAGATTTCACGACTATTACTGCAATTAACAGTATCATAAGTCTGCTCAAAAGACATTGATCAGACATAATGATCATAATGCTGCTGATGCTGAATTACTTGTGATGATGCAGATATCATCAAATTCTGATTGAAAGCTCATTGCTTCTACTATTCAAACTTTCAAGTACATTTCAGCTATTGAAGAGAAAATTCGAAAGATGATGAAAAAAGAAATGATTGCTGATGCTTCATCAATGATCTTATTGAATTTACAGACTTCGTGAAATTGAAGAATGATAATGAGATTTGTTTATTTCACTTCTTGATGTCGTTATTAATGCTTTTCAGCTGTCAATTGTGAAAATAAGCGAAAGAAGTGTTGCTGATCTCAAAATTCTAAATAGAATAATTTGTATAAAGTGTGCTTGAGTTCTATACATTGAGAATAAAGCATCATGATGTGACGTCATCTTTCAGAAAAAGACAATGTACAAGAAGTGTGCTCGTTATGCAAGTAATGAGAATTTCTGTATTGCAGTGAATATACTTATCTGATACATCTGTTAAACACTCATGATTTGATATCTAGATTCTCGACATCTTCATTTTGACTGTCAATGAATTTTTTCATCTGCAGAATATTCATGATAGTGCAATTGAAAATGAAGAAGAGAACATCGTTCTGAAGATATTTACTGCTCATCAGAAAATTCTTTACAAGAAATTGATAACAACGACTTGTATGAAGAATCATCTCAAGAAAACTCACAAACTTAAGTCTTTAAAGATTCAAAAACTCATTCTCAAAAAGATAATGATTATCAATGACATTGTTAGAGAAATTCTGAATGTAAAGCGCTTTGCAATACATTTTATTTCAATTATATATCATTTTGTCAGCATTTTTAATTATTCTAATATTTTTTAACACAATCTGTTGTTTCTTGAATCTCTGTCTTCACATTTCAATGTAAATTTGACAATGAAAAAGAAGAAGAAGTTTGCAATCTTGTCTCATATGAAAGATATTTGATGAAGTGATGATTGCATGATGTTTGTTGTGTCATGATGATCACGCTTTCTTATCGAGTGCGTTTGAGCGTCTTTGCGCTTTTTTCTTCTGTCTGTTGATTTACATATGTGATCGCTTCATTAAAGAGCGAAACTATCATAATACAGTGATTCTTCTTTTTTAATAATGAGTTTATGCTTGAAAATGAGTGATTATGCTTTTCGCTCACATTTCAGCCTCGTTTCAAAAGCTTCTATAAGCTTTAAGACATCTTTCATATTTTTGCTTAATATTCATTGATTATATTCAATGAAATATTCTTTTCATTGTATCTTATAATATAAGATTTTCTTTCTTTTTCGCTTCTGTAAAATCTTTTCTATCTTTCATTCTTGCTCATCATTAATAAGCTCAAATATAAGATAATTGAGTATAGAGTCATCGTTTAGTCTACAATTATACAACTCTAAAAGAAATACATGAAAAACAGAATGAACTTTATAAATGATTGAAAGATCAAGATGATACATTTGCTTGTCTATGAATTCTTGTATATGAAAGAATTTTATCATCTTATTTGATAACTTCTTGCTCAACTTCTTCTGCTTCAGATTTTTTGCTGATAACATGATTAAATCATCAACATTAAAGAACTTAAACTTATGTTTTTAATTATAGTACTTTGTCTGAACATCAATCGCGTTTTATCATCATTTCATCAACGTGTTTTGCACGTCTTGCAGCATTTCAACGCGTTCTTTTGCTGCTGACACTTCTTCTTTCATAGCATCGTTCTTGATGTGTATGTCAAAGATGAGTTTATAATCATACATGACTTTAAAAGAACTACAGCTCAACGAAGCATGCTTCGCCTGATGATAAATGAACTCAACTATAAGTAAAAGCGTAGCTCAATCATCTTACTTTTTGAAACAATACACTTTTAGATAATGTTTTAACGTTTGATTCTGTCATTCTGTTTAATCATCTGTTTGCAAATGAAAAGTAATGCTTAGTCATCATTTCATCTTGACATGATAGCAAACTTCTGATCAGAATGCACTGATAAATAAACTATCTTTATCAATAACTATATCATTTGATATTTCATATCTTAAAGCAATCTGCTCAAAGAACAACTCTGTTAACTCTACAGCAGTCAAAATCTTCTTTGTAGACAGATAATGTATCATCTTCATGTAACAATCAACTATCACAAGAATCAAGTCATACATGACTTCTTTTCATTTACTAGACGACAAATCTGTTATGAAATTCATAGTGATTTCTTTTCATGAATCTGTGAATCAAGATAATAATTTCAACTCGTTATATGATAGATGACATTTCATCTTCATTCTTTGACAGATGTCACAAGTATTTACGTACTCTTTGACATATTTGATCATACTTTTTCAGTAATATTTATGATTTAATAGCTCGCTGATCTTGTCAGCATTAAAATGTCTTGCTAACAAGTCATCATGATGATGTTTCAACAACTTTTCTCTGACAGAAAGATCTTCTGAAACATACAATAATTCGTTGTATTCTATCATTTCTTGACTATTCAATGTTTAAGCTTCAACGTCACTCTTTCATATATTCATCATTTTGTCTGCTTTTAATTTCACAGCAAATTCATCTTCTTGCTGTAAGATCTTGATGAGCTCAACTATAAATTTACTACTGAAGTTGTATGTCATTTCGTGAATTATCAGTACTCTGACAATTGCACATGAAATGAGTTGTTTGCAATCAACAGTTTCAGCAACAGAATTAAGCTGTTTCTCAACTACGTTGCAATCTTTATGAGTCAACGTTTTAACATCTGTGCTTCTTGAAGTTGTTGATTTGAATTGAGAAATTTTATCTTTCAAGAAATGTACTTCATTTAGATGCATTTCTCGCACTGTTAAAATCATGATTCTCAGCAGCATACTTCTGACATGCACTGCTGAACACGTACTCATGTTTTCACTGACATTGTAAACAGACGTTTTCTCAACTTTGTTAATCACTCATGTACAGTAGATTTCATCTTGCAATCTGCTTTCAACATGTTTCACTGAATATCTTCATTCACTGACACTGTGAACGAATGTCTTCTCGACATCGTTAATCACTCATGTTCATCAGTGAATTTCATCTTGCAGTTTGCTTTCAACATGTTCTGCTGAATATTTATTTATACTTATACTGTGAATGAACATCTTCTCGACATCGTTAATCACTTATATACAGTATAATTCTCTGATCGCTACGAATATAAAGCTATTTAAGCTTTCTATTCTAGTCAGCTTTCGCTGCAGAGTAAGCAGCAAATGATTCGCAGAGATGTTTTCATTCTTATAATCAGATCATCTTAATGATGCATTGATTGAGTTTGTATTTTCTGATCTATGCGCTATTTCAAAGTTGCAGATCAACAATCTCATGATTCATCTGACTTGTCTTTTGTTTAGCTTTTGAACATTCATAAAACTCTTCAAGTTATTATGATCAGTCAGAACTTCAACAGTATGATAACTGTCTTTCACATAGTGTTGTCAATGTTTAAACATCGCTACTATGATTAAAAGCTTCTGATCATATGTCTCATAATTTCTTTCAATGTTTATCATCATTTTGAATCAGAATGCAATTGAATGTCACTGATCTTCATTATTCGACTGAGACAAAATACTCGCGACTGCATAATTGAACATGTCGATCTCGATGTATATATGTCGCTCTGAGTCAAAGTGTCTTAGTATAAATGTTCTTATAAAGACGTCGCGAAGCTGATTAAAAGCTTGTTTCGCTTCGCTCAATCATATGAATGAGCTCATTTTTACATTTTTTACACTATCTCTCAGCAGTTCTGTTAAAGACTCTGCTATCTGAGAGTAGTGATGTATAAAACGTCGATAGAAATTGATGAATCTCAGAAAAACTTGTATTTCTTGATACATCTTCGATCTAAATCACGTTTTGATGATGTCTATTTTACTTGAGTTCATCGAAATGCTTTCAATGTTATGAATGTGTCAGAATTGATTAAAGCTAGCTAAGATTTAGTCGAGATCTGATTTAAATCTGACTCAGATTTGACTCAGATATGACTCAGCATCTTTTTTCTTCTCTAACATCTTCTAATCAGCTTCTATTGTCTTTTAGACAAACACACTTCTTTGTGTTACAAGTAGTTAACAGATGTTTATGACAAATACATTTCTTTGTGTTGCAAACATCTTTCAAATCAACATCTTTCTTGTGTTTCAACATGTTTTCTTTGAGACTAGCGCTGAATCTGAGTAACTACTATATAGAGCGTGTTCTTCTTATCTTTTGTATCTTCTTTCTTCTGTATTTTTAAAGTTCTTAGTTAAAGCTATTTCTATTGAATTAAACATTTCACTCACGACATGATTAGATTGAATATCTAGACACGATTTCAACACTCGATAAATATGATAAATTCTAGAAAGTTCACTTTAGTGATGAAGAATTCACACTTTTTCAAGCTAGCATATAGCATGAACTTTCTTAATCTTTCAAGAATTTGCTTCACGTGATTTATGTAATCAGTCTTCTTTATGAAGAAGATTAGAATGTCATTTAGATAAATAACACAAAAGTCATTTAAAAGTTCTGTCAAGATCTTATTAATATAAGTCTGAAAGATGACAGACGTGTTGATCAAATCAAACAATATGATCATATACTTGAAGTGATCATAACGAGTATGAAACGTCGTCTTTCACTCATCTTCACGTTGAATTCTGAAACGATGATAGATGTTCTTCAGATTTAACTTAGTGAACTGCTTAACTTTACTGAGTCTGTTTAAAGTTTCACTAATTAAAGACAGTAAATGATGATTCTTGACAGTGATCTTATTCAGATCTTGACAGTTCATGCATAAATGAAAATTATCATTCTTTTTGAGAATGAATAGAATAAACACGTCAATTGAGCTGATGAAGTGCTTAATTCATTCTTTCACTAAAACATCGTTTAAATACTGTTTCAGAGTCGCTAACTCTGTGTTCAACAGATTATACAACGATTCATACAATGACTCTGCAGTGATTTCGATTGCATGATCGTAATTTTCATGCAAAAGCAATTTGTTAACACTTTCTATTGAAATACATCTTTGTATTCTTTCAATTCAATGAGTAAAGTCTGTGTTTCAAACGCGTTTGTGATACAACTTATCATGTTATTCATTGCTTTCACTTGATGTTCAACAATCGACTCTTTGATAACGTTGATCATGATAAAAGCATACACAGTAAACTTATCTTGTAGAGCTTTCACAAAATCTTCTGCAATGAATAACTTGAATGCATGCTTATTTATGTTGAAACATCATGTTCTTGCAATCATATTTATTTAAATACGCTTGAATTGCATACTTGATATACTCAGAATCAGAGAAGATCTCTTCTTGTCAATAGCATAGAAGATACTTATATCTTTTTTCTCTATGTCTCAGCTGTCTCTCAGTCGATAACACATCTTATAGACGTCATAACAATAAACATTTTGATTGTTCATTCAAATAAATCTTGAAAGATCAACGTTCAACAAGAGCATACTTTGTTCAATGATAAAACGTTGACTAATCACATTCATCTCAACATTGATATTCATATGAATCTTCATTTCTGTCTTCTGATCTTCTTGAATTACATGCTCTCTATATATAAGAGTCTTTACGAAGAGAACTTCTTGTTTTTTTCTTGACAATTTGAAGCTTTCATCAAGAACTTGTCTTTTCTCGAAATTTTGAAACGATTCATATGCAACATTAAATTGAGAAATACTTGATTTGCATCAAATTCTTTTGATCTATTCTTGATCTTTTCGTCTTTACAATCAGTAAAGTAATGATTCTTTTGATTGCACATGTAACACATTATGTTGAACAAATTCTTGCTATAACATAATGAAGTGTATGAACTTGTCTTTGATGAAGAGTTGAGTTTAGTTGATCGATGAAATTTCTTTCGCTTTGAATGAGTTTTCTTGTTGACTTTATCTCAATTATGCAAGTTCTCGTCTTGAGATCGTTTCAACAACAAGACATGTTCTTTTCGCAGATTTGTTTTCAATCAAGTAACAAGATCGATTAATGCATTTTGTGTGATAGAAATCGACTGCACATTAGTAATGATCACATGCAGCTCAGATCTCAACTTGATGAATAGATGAGTTCGCTTATGCTCATCACTATACAACGAAAGTTGATGTTTTAGAGTGCTCAAATGAGCTGCAAACATTTGTATCATCTGATGTGAATGTTACGATGCGTTCACGTATTGCTGAGTCACGTCTATTCTTCAATTCATCAAGTCTTCAATTAAATTCAGAAGAAAGTTGATAAAATCAAATCACATCTGCTGAGCTGCAGACATAGTCTCTTCATGATCAAATTAAAGTTTCTTTGATTCACTCTTCAGATAAATCATGCAGTATAAAATCTTTTTCTCATCACTTTCAAAATGTCAAGAAATATTTCAAAATGAGATTTTGATGTCGCGAATTCACTCTTTATGTTCTCTTATGATTTTGTCATGATACTTCTTCAAAGACATTGAGAATCTTTGCTTCTGCAAGATGATCTCGTGATGACTTCGTTTCATCATCGTCGACACTATGAAAATGATGCATAGATCATTCAAATTCTTTGTGAAAGCTTAAGTGAAGACTCAATGACTTTTCTTCGTCGTTTCAATGACTTGCAGAGTCTCAATCTCTGATTAAATAAATGCTAACTTCTGTTTCTTTTGCAGTTCATTGCATTAAAGCATTACTTGTGTCAGCTGTTCATCAATATCAAGAGAGAGTTCATTTTTTGCTTTTTTGCTTTCTGATTTCATTATGCAACGTTTATTTTCTGATATAATGTCTTGCAAGATTAAGACATCATCATTTCAACTCTGTTGCAATCACGTTGCTGTTATCATGCTTGAATATTGAATCATTACTTTTAAGAAGAGTTTGAAATAATTAGAACTGTGATGATTGAGTTTACTAAATGAATAGATGAGATCTATAAGAATGATATGACAATGTGATATTTTAAGCAGACACAGAATGAATATATATTATGATAAAGCTAATTATTAAGAAGCTCTCAATAACTCAAGAGAATTAATTGACTATAGAGAGTTTGTCAAGCATTGTCAAGTTGAGTACGACATAACTCATGATATATTAAGTCGAAGATATGACGTAGTTTAAATGATGTCTTGACAAAGTTATAGAGTTTCAGAGCTAACTCAGATCTGATCTTCAACTCAATCTCTGACTTTAGTCTCTGATTTAATCTCTATGTGTCAATTCATCATGATAAAAACTTTCATGCAACAAACAAATTTATTTCTCTTTTTATTGTTTGCATTATCTTTTTGCATTATCAATAAAATATATTGTATGATGTTTAATTCTGATAAGATATACAAATTATTAAGATCTTCAATCAAGAAAGAGTTTAGTTTCTTGATTATTCATTCATTTACTTTCAATAATCTTTATTCTAATGAATTTGCAAGTCAAAATTCACGAAACATCAATTATGCTTTCATTGAAAAGAAATAAACTTTTCAAGAAGTAATGAATAGAATTTATCATGATAATAATAATAATAATAAATTCTTACACTCTTGTGACATTGATTAAATCGACTCATGAGAAAAATCTATGCTATGTGTGTTGAGTGAACAAAACTTTCTGAAGTAGAAAATCGCTCGCTATCTATGCAACTGCTACACGCAGTTGAAATGATAAAGCTGAGACTATGTATCAAATTTGTTCATGATAATTGCATGTTAAAGAATCAATGCTCTTGTCACTCTGAACTGCTTTAAAAGCTTCATTTTCATCATCATTCTCACTGTTGTTTTAAGATTCTTCGTGATTGCAATGATGATTTGATAATTCATGAAGTTAACGTTTTGAAGCATATTTAATCGAAGATGCATTCAGTTTAAGCAATGCATCAGAATATGCTTAATGATTTGATAACTTCATTCACAGTTGCATTGAAAGCTATTCATGTTCAAAACGTTTCTTGAGTGCAAATAAACATTTAATTCTATGTATTTGATTCTGATGTAAATGACAAGAGTGCTTTTAATCTTCTGAAGATTATCATGCATTTTTATTGATTTCTTGAATAAATGAAATCTTTGAGTGAAAGTTACATTAATGTCTGCGATGCATTTTTTGTAGTTTTCTCATTTAAAATCTCATTGATCTATCGAAAATATGTTGCATACATTGCATGCAACATACATAAAACATGATCTTTATGCTGATTTTTCTCTTAGACTCAAGAAATCACTCAGAGAGTTTTTCTCACAGCAAATTCACAGTTCAAGATAAATAAGATCTTTCGCTGCTCAGATTTCAATAGTTTACTTCTTAAGCATGAATTGCAAATGTTTCATCAGCAATATGCATGTATATCACAGTCAATTTCTTCTTTAATCACATCAACATGTGTTACTGTTCTTTTAAGCTATATAAATAATGTCTTTGACTAAAGATTGATTTTATCATCAAGACATTCAAAAGTCAAAGCTCAGTGAAAAAGTAAGATTCTTAAAATCAACAATCATCATCATTGTATATCACATCTCATAGATGCTTGCTTCGCTCGTAAAGCATGTAATTCATCTGTTTCATGTTATTTATAAAGATTTTTCTCATGCAGATTAATCATGTTTTGCAAAAATATTCATCTGCTACACTTTTAATTAAACAATGTAGTTCAATTAATTCTTTACTAACTTACTTATGTTTTTCTTCTTTTAACAAAGTCTTTTTGTCAGCATATTATGTACATATAGAATGCTCATGTCTGAACATCTGTTAAATAATATTAATGAAACTCTTGAGTTTGCTCATGTTGAACTTAATGAGACTTGTGAATTGCTCATGTCGTAGTAACAGACATGCAGTCTTAACGAGATTTATACATAGTTAACATGTAAATTTAAAGAATGTTCATGATTCAAGTTCTTTCTGCTAATCATTCTCAACAGATCAAATGCAAGAATGTTCTGTCTTAATTCTTGTCATTATAAACATAATGACAAGATATTGAATTGAATGATTTTTATAAACGATTTTTCTCGTAGTTCTGCGTTCTATTTAACTTTCTCATCTGCATGCAGATTGCTTTGTAGCATGCGCATTGAAATTATCAAGATCTGTGAGATCATGAAAACTTTGCATGCAATCAACGCACAACACTTCATCATCAAGCAACATCTCAATATCATTCAAACTTTAGATAATCTTTAGACTTTACTGTAGCTAAATAGTAAATTCATAGTCAGCATCATGTACAGATGAGTTTCATTACTGACTCATTTATCATGATACTTCTTTTTTAATATTAAGAGAGAATAATCAATATGTTGAGTGAAGTGCTGATATTAATGCTTAATTTCAACAATGATGATTATAAATGTTTATTGACAAAAATGTCATCAACAAAATTCAAAAAAGATAAATAATTCACTTTGAATCAAGAAGATTGAAGTAAATAAACAATTCAGCATCTGAAACAAGTTTATTCAAATGATCTTGAAGTTGAAAGAATATTCTAAAATTTTATGCAAGAATTGTCTTAAAATTCTAAATCATTTTACAAATATTAATGAATTTAATATGATCAATATGATTAAGTATCTTAAGATAAATGCTTGCATGAAATGATTTGAATGAAAATGACTCAACTTTTTTTCACAGATGAAGATATCTTTCAATCATGTAAGTTCAATATGATAATGTAAATAAATAATGCAAAGTTGACGCATTTATAGAAGAAAAGTCATATCAACTTATCATCTCAATTCAATTAATAAAATTAAGAAAAAATATTGTACAAGATTTTTGTTGCATTGAATTTATCTTTTTGAATCATTGAAAATGAGCATTTTCAACAATTACTACAAATGCTTTGTTCAAAGATTATTCTCGTTCATTGCATTAAATTGTTAAGTATGATTTTCTTGAAATATGATGAAATTCATGCAAAGATAAAGCAAGACTTAAAAAAGTCACAACAGATTTTTATTGCATTGAATGCATGATTTAGTTCTTAAAAAATCATTTATCTGAAAGTTTTGATATATTAAATGAATGTTACATTTCAATATCATGAACATCTTATTGAATTTACATTTCTTTAAGTTGAGCATACTGATTGTCATTTGATGCAAAAGCTGTTCAAGATTTTGAATATATACAACATTAAAAACAAGCTTTTTGATATTGTTATTGATAATGCAAGCAACAATGACATTTTAAAGAAGAAGCTTGAAAGAGTGCTCAGTCAATGTAGCATTTCATAAAATAGAGCACAAAACTCAATATCTTGTATGACTCATATTATTAATCTAATGACTCAAAAGTTTATTAAAGTTATTGAATCAAAGACTTTGAATGACAATTTCGCTGTGTCATTAAATGATGATTAAGTTGAAAATATAATTACAAGCAATAATTTTTGCATTGTTATCAAGAAGATATTTATCAAGTTGATAATGCAGAAAGATAATGCATTTACTAATTAATGAAACAGATTCATGCTCTTACTATTATCATCAACAGTTCTTCTTAATGAAAGCTTTGCTTTTTAAAGCTTCAAGTCATAAGATCTTGAAAATTAATACAAGACATTTACATTTACTGAAACTCTATTTATTTGATGCTTCAATGTGCATATCAACTGCGTGATATAATTAATATATGAGTTGAGAAATTCTTGATAGATGCAAAGATTCAAGCTATTCAATTAAAGAAGAATGAATGATCATTAATATTGCTTGTTGATAACATGTTAAATTCTTTCTACAAGTTAACTATGATTGTATTTAAAATCATCAATATTAACATACATTTAGAATTTTGAATGTTTGATGCTTTTTTCAATCATCTCAATGTTATTGAAATGATAGTACATGATAATGCATGTACTTCACAAGTACTTATTCTTCAAGCTTGTGAACTAGCTTTTAACAAGCTTGCAAAGTACTATTTCAAGATGAAGAGCAAAGATGAATTGATATACAATCTCACTATGATTTTAAATTCTACTCAAAAGCTGAATTTATATTAAGATTGAATGTCATGATGTCAGATCATTAACTCAATTTAAAACATAAATCATTGATATTCTAAATAATCTTGATTCATTGAATCTGTTTTGCAGTTCAATGAATCAAGTCATTCATCTAATCATCATCATCTTACTTTAATTTCAGCAATTTTGTTTTGATCATCTCAGTCATGTGCGCAAACTTTTGCAATTTTAAGTCAATAAAACTATTGTTTAGTCTTGATTCTGCTCAATTCATGTATATAAAAGTTGAACTTTCGTTCTTTTCTTTCACTCTTTGTCTTTCATCTTACACATTATCTGATGTATTGTCTTGTATTTAGATTCTATCAAAGTAATAATAATATCAGTCTTTTATATTAATAATATCTTTAATTTAACTCAGTTTCTGACATTATGAAAGATCTACACTTTCTGCAACATTTTCATATATTGAAATCTCATTTAATTATTCTTTTGCTCAAATGAAGTCATTTTACAATTTCTCAATTAATGATGAGCATGCTGTTGAACAGTTTGCTTAAAGTATGATTGAAAATTTAGTTGAGATCTTTCACGTAATGCAAAAGCTTTAAAATCAAGTTCAATCACATGATGTTATTATTTCATTCATCATTCTCAATTCTTTAGTCTATATAAAATTGAATTCTCAGTTTCTTGTGATGATAACTCAGATCATCATACAAATCTTGAATAATCAATCTTCTTTTGTCATTCATTTCTTTGCAAATTCTGTTGCTGTCTTCATCGCTTTTAGATTCAAGAAGCTTCTCAATATATTTAAACATGAGAAGAACAAAGATTAATTGAATGCATGAAAGCAGAGTCTGATACAGCGCATGAATGTGAATGATGATTGTTATTTCTTTCATTGAGTCAAGATCATTTATGTTGAGTTATAATTCATCATAAATAAAAAGACTCACAATTTAATAAATCAATATCAAGTCAATGATCTTTGTATCATTTTCATCTTTGCAAATTAATGACATAAGTTACGTCATCACTGCAACAATTCTTTTGAGACAAAAGATGTTCATCTATATTTTCGTGAAATTCTGAAGCAAGACATGAATAGCTTTGTTGATTATTACAATCTCTTCTATCAAAAGAAAGAACGTTCTTTGATGAAAGATTTTTCATTGATTAATTGTTTGAAGCACAATGTCAATTATTTCACTTAAATCATCATCTTTTTCTAACAAAATCTTGATGAAATTCAATCATTCATCTTTCATTAATGAATTTAAGCATTCTTTAACATCAATGAAGAGTTTCAGCAGCTTAAACATCATCAATCTCACTTTATCTTCATCATTATTTCATTCATCAAAGTCAAGAGCATCTCTGCATTGACTAGTAATTCTTTGAATTCAAAGATCATCATTTCTGTGACTGTTGTTTCAACAATATCTTCATCTTTTTCTTTCTCATTTCTTGATGAGTTAATGAATTTAAACTTCATCATTATCATCATTCAAGATAAGATTTTGATTGTTTCTGAGATTAAGAAAATCTACAACAAGTGAAAGTTATGCTACTATTGCAAATTTCAACATTCAAGCAAAATTACTAAAGAATTCTCAAATAAAAAGCTCTTTATTCTACGTATCATGAACATTTATAACAATGATGTCATCAATATAAATGAAGAAGTTTCACTGTCTGTGAAAAAAGTTTAGTCTTTGAACTAAGTCACGCTCAGAAATCTGTATACATATCATCTTGTTTACTAGTCTCAATTTTTTCATTCTCACTTCAATTATATAGAAAGTGTTACGATTCTAGTCTTCATTTATTCTTTCTAGTCTTCGTCTTGATTTCATTCTAATCAAGCCTAGTGAGCATTCAAGCTAGAGATGATGTCATTGAAACTCTGCATCATATGTGTAAGACGTCAACTCAATTGAGTTTAGCACAGAGCTGAGAAACATACATATAAGAATCGAGTTCTTTTCTGTAGATACTTTTCTTTCTTAGCATTTTTTTATTAGTTAAATGACACTCATATGACTCACTCTATGCTGATCTCTAACAGTAGATAAATGCTAATCAACTACTTTGCTATCGACGTGTAAACGATACGAAATAACCTACTTCGTTTATTCAGAAAATTCGCAAGAGATTCTTTGAATTACTTTCATCAAATTTATTCAAATTTATCAAAATCATCAATCTTTCATTATCATAATCTATCTATCTTTATCTTTTCATCATGATACGCGACAACGAGTCAGTTGAGTCATGAACAGCTTGCTTGCTTAGAAGCACTGCAAATAAACAAATTTCTTTACTATCTTTCGATGTCTCAACTGAAGCTAAGAACGTCAAGATCTCATGAAACATTAAGATTGAAGAACAACTACGTCAGTGAGTTCTTGATCAGTTGAATTAGATCATCAAGATGTTAGATGAGCTAAAAGATCAACAAGACATGACTTTGAAATGCAATAAACATTGAATCATTCTACAGATTGAACATACTCAGAGACTGAAACAGCTAAAGATCAATCATGTGATCATCAACATTCTAGAAGAGATAAACATTCAACTACGAGAAAAGATATTGATTCTTCAGAAGAGACAGTCATTAGCGAATCAGTCTCGATCTCGACAAAATATCGAGTTGCAAGCTTTTATTGAGAATCATACTCGACAAGAGACGTTCAAATCATCATTTAAATCATTTGCAAATGATCATTATTGATTCTACAAATTTTTGAATTCATCTGTATTCACTGATGAAGATGAATTGACTTGAGAAGATTGAAGAAACAAGATGAATGACAAGCTGATTGTCAATGTTGATCAGTTCAATGATGAGACTATCTGTATTGTCTACATAATGTCTAGGCTAAAGAGTGACGCTGCGAAGCACATCTTCGCTTGACGTTGTTTTGATTCTTTGAATTCATTCACTTTGATCTACAAGCTATTCAATCATTTGAAAGAAATATACGATGAACTGAATAAGAATCGAAAGTCTCAACGCGAATACAACATTCTGAGACAAGCAGACAAGTCTTTCAATGTTTTCTACTTAATCTTTATGAAGCTATTTAACTATCTCAATTATGATGATCGCATTCTGATGAACAATCTTTAGAATAAAATCAACAATCGCTTGCAGAATGCTTTATCAGTCTGTTCAAAAAACTTTACTTCGCTCTTTCATCTAAAGAAATTTCTTCAAGATGTGAATAATAAACAGTGAGTTAACTATCAGCTATGCAGCGAACGTTGCATTGTCATCATCAAAGTCACTGTCGTATCTGACAAACGCGCTACTTTCTTGTCAATGATAACTTCGATAATTGATTATGTTAAGTCAACTATCTTTTCTATCTCTGAATCAGTGAGATCATCAATCATCTGCTACATCTGCAAGATCTTGAATCACTTGTTCAAGAATTGTTCTCAGCTGAACAAGATCAACATTTCTGCATCTTAAACTTTCATCTTTCGTCTACATGAAATCATTATTTCAAAAGATAAAGAGAATAAGAAAATGTTTTCTTTCAAGAATAGCGAGGCAAAAAACTAGTGACTTTCATCAAAGACGCGATGAAAGATGTGTTAATTTCTTCAACGATGAGCATTTCAAACGATTCTTTTGCTTCTGAATCTTTAATCATTGAATGTGTACTTTCTAACAATGAAATTAGTTACTCATTGAAGTCATTGATTGACATCGAAGCTGTTGATTATTCGTTCATTGATGAAGTGATCGCGCAGATTGTTTATGATCAGTTGCAAATTGAGTCTTTGACTTTGATTAAAGCAAAGTCAATATGAGAATTCGATGATCATTATGCAAAAAAACTCATTATTCATGTCATTTATTTGAATCTGACAGTTCAAGATCATATGATTGACATCGCTTTTATGTTAATCACTCAATTAAATTAACATCAAATGATTCTTGAAAAAACATGAATTAACAAAATTAATCTAGTAATTGATATGCAGATCGATTCTTTTCGATTTTCGAATTTCAACTCTACTAGTCAAAAGTCGATTGCTTTATTCTCAAGCAATAAATCAATCATGAAACAGAAGAGCTTGACTTCTACTCATATACTAAAGAGATCTTTTACTTTCGTTACATCTCAATTCAGTCAAAAGAAGAGTTCAATCGAACAGTTAAAATCGCGCGACGCGACTTTAACTAACGTCAAAATTTCTAAATCGACGTCAGATTCAATGAACATTGCAATAATAAAGACTGCGACTTATAAAATGTTAGTCAAATGATCAGACGTGAAGACTTTTGCTGTTATTATCTTGAAAATTGATCGACTCATAACTACAGTTCAAAATAAGTTCGAAGAAGTGAATCTGCATGAGCTTTCACACGTCGAGATTTTCAAAGAGATCAAAGTCAAGCTTTTCTTCAAGTATCATGATTATCTAAACATGTTCAATCAAGCTATGATTGATCAGCTATCATTTCATCATTTCTATGATCACAAAATTGAGTTGATCGACGAAGAAACATTCTTTCAAAGCAGACTTTATCAGATGTTCAATCATAAACTTCAGAAGATAAAGAAGTATCTGATTGATCATCTAAACAAAGAATTCATTTTCTTCAGCTTTGCATCATACGTCTCGTTCATCTTGTACATCAAAAAGAAAGATAAAAGTCTGCGTTTCTGCATAAATTACAGAAAGTTCAATGCTTTGATCAAACGAAATCATTATTCTTTGTCATTGATAGACGAGACTTTTGCTCGTATACAAGAAAGCAAGTATCTGACTCGATTGAATATCATTGTCGCGTTCAACAAACTACATATGCACACAGATAACAAAGATTTGACTATCTTTATTATCTTTTTCGACTCATACTAATATCATGTAATGCTCTTCAAATTAACAAACGAATCGACGTTCTATTAACACTATATGAACGACGTGTTGTTTAAATATTTACATCAGTTTTGTCAGATCTATTTAGATGACATTATCATTTACAGCAAGACTTTGAAAAAACACAAGCAACATGTATGATTAATCTTGCATCGACTACGAGAGATCGATTTACAGATAGACATAAACAAATGCGAGTTTCATGTGTAGAAAATCATCTTTCTAGAACTTTTAATGTCAATCGAAGAACTGAAGATGAATTCTCGAAAGATACAAGCAGTCGTTGAATGATCTACATTCAATAATCTCACTCAGATACAGTTCTTCATTGACTTTTACAACTTCTATCGACGCTTTATTAAGAATTTTTCGAAGATTGTTCATCTCATGATTTGACTTATTCAAAAGAAGATCATATTTGAATGAAATGAGATCTGTCAGATGACATTCAATCATATGAAGAAATGTATGATCAAGACTTTAATACTTCGTCACTTTGATCAAACTTGTAAAACTATTCTTGAAATTAAGTCATTCAACTACGTCAATGATGAAGTTCTGTCTCAATATGACGACGAAGAAATTTTACATTCGATTGCTTTTTATAGCAAGAACATGTTCTCTGCTGAAAGCAACTACGAGATATATGATAAAGAACTGCTGATCATCATTTAAGCATTTGAACATTGATGACTTAAACTGAAGTTAACTGACATTTCTATCAAGATGTTCATCGATCATCAAGCGCTCATTTCATTGATGAAAGACAAAGAGCTAAGCAGATGATAAATGCGCTGAGTACAAAAGCTTGCTGACTTTAACTTCAAGATAATGTATCGATCAGACAAACAAAACATCAAGATTAATGCATTAACTCGTCAAGTCAATGTCGTGCTCAGAGATCTCAATGATGAGCGTGTTCATTATCAATGAATCACTATTCTAATGTTGAATTGAATGAAGATTGCTGATCTAAAGAAGAACATCAGCGAATCAATTTATAAACAAATTCTTAAGATTAATAAAATCAACGAGAATTGTACACTACTTCGCGAAGCAATAGCAAAAAATGAGACACAATGTGAAGATATCAAATTGAAGAATTGTCATGCTCAGAATGAAATCTTGTATCATGATAATCAGCTATGAATCTCATTTAATGAACTTCTACAAATGAATCTGATTCGTGAAGTACATAATCAGTCATCAATGAGTCATTCTGATATTCTTAGAACTGTAAAGATTATAAAACGAAATTACTATTAATCATTCATGCGAAAGACAGTAGATCAATATATTCAAAACTGCTATGTCTATCAACGTTCAAAGACATCTAGAAATAAATCAAATGACTTGCTTCAATCTCTATCAATATTCGAACAGCAATGATAGAACATAGTCATGAACTTCATTATCAATCTATTTGATTTGTACGACTATAATGCTATTCTGACTGTCATCTGCAGATTGTTAAAAGAAAGACATTATATCTCTTGCATCATTGATGATGAAAATATCACAGTCGAAAAAACAGCTGAAATGTTGCTTCAATGAGTATATCAATCTCATGATCTATCAAACTTCATTGTGTTTGATCGAGATTCTCAGTTCATCTTCATTCTCTGAAAGTCTCTTTGCAAATGACTGAGCATTTCTCTTCGATTGTTCATCATCTATCATTTTCAGATTGATGATCAAAGCGAACAAGTCAATCAGAATGTTGAAAAATATCTTCATTTCTTCTGTTCATACATGCAGAATGACTGATTCAAGTGATTGCTCATGATTAAGTTTATTAACAATAACGTCTTGTCTTCAGTCATTTTCTTGATCTTCTTCTTCATGAATAAGAGCTTTCATTCTCGTATGAGCTTCGATTCTGACATCATCGAGTATGAAAGCACTCACGAGCGCTTGCAGATCATCAGAGTCGAAGATATATTTGATCACATGAACAAGACATTGATCTTCGCTCGCGAAACTCTGATCAAAACATGAAAACAAATGATGAAACAAGCTAACAAGCATAGAAAAGAGATCAATTATGAGATTGAATCAAAGATGTTTCTGAACGAAAGAAACATCATTACAGCGAGACTCTTCAAAAAGCTAGATGACAAGATGCTTGATTCATTCAAGATCACAAATTCTGTTGACTTCTTCTATAAATTGAAACTATCAGACACTATGCGTATACATGATGTATTTCATTCAGAGCTTCTTCGTTTTGTCGTTGATGATTCTCTGTCTGATCAGAAGAATGAATCTTCGAGATCAATAGTGATAAATGATGAGAACGAATAAAAAATCAACGATATATTGAACTCTTGATGCTATTGAAGATGATTTCAATATTGAGTTAAATGAAAGAGTTATGACAACGATCTCAACTGATATAACGCTGACGACGACGAATTTATGAACGCTCAAGAGATGATTGATGACTTTCATATCAAATATTCAAGAAAAGCGCACTAAGAAATAACATTCATGCGAACATGAATAGTCAAGAAAGAAGAATAATGTTATGATTCTAGTCTTCATTTATTCTTTCTAGTCTTCATCTTGATTTCATTCTAATCAAGTCTAGTGAGCATTTAAGCTAGAAGTGATGTCATTGAAATTCTGCATCATATGTGTAAGACATCAATTCAATTGAGTCTAGCACAGAGTTGAGAAACACACATATAAGAATCGAGTTCTTTTTTGTAAATACTTTTCTTTCTTAGCATTTATTTATTAGTTAAATGACACTTATATGACTCGCTCTATGCTGATCTTTAATAGAAAGTTTTTTGCTAAATCTGTCTTGAAACTCTTTGAATTCAATTCAACATTCAAAAATAATCACATGATAGTATTTTGTATTTTACATCAAGCTCAATCTAAAGTTCTTACTTTTGCTCTGATTGATAGTGAAGTCTTTGCTTATGTCTTTATAAATAAATTCTTCACGCAACAACATCATCTTTTCTTACATCAATTAATTCATTCTCACAGACTTTAAGAATTTGATGATCAAGTCGCTTTAATCAATGATATTATTCATGTTATCAAAATCACAATAATTCTCAATGAATATATTGAAAACTATTCTTCTATGTCATTGAATTAAGTCAGTATCTCATCATCATGACTTTATCATGACTTTATCATCACGTCATTGATGTCAATTTTGAACACAATATTCTCATCTTGTTCTTCTTTTTCTGTTTTAATCATTGTTGTCAATCTCTTGTTAAGATCTATGATTTTAATTAACAAGAAGAAAATTTCTCATTTAAAGTTAACAAAGTAACTTTTCTTCAGTCTTACTCTCAATTCACTTACAAGAAGCAATTTAGTTTACAGATTGCTCACAAGAAGCAATTCAGTTTACAAATTATTCACAAGAAGCAATTCAGCATTCAGTTCACTTGCAAGAAGTAATTTAGTTCTTAATTCACTTAAAAAAAGCAACGCAAATTTCAGTTCACTCACAAGAAGTAACTTAATTTTCAATTTACTTGTAAGAAGTAACTCATTTTCTCATCTGCTCACAAGAAGCAATCTAACTCTTCATTGATTCATGAGAAGCAAACTAATATTCAGCTTGTTAACAAGAAATAAATCTCATTTAGTTTTATCTTTCATTTGAAACAAGAAGTTTCTAGTTATATTCTTCAAGTCATTCAAAAGAAATACTCATCAAAAATCAAGTGTTGAAATTCTTCTTTTTCTAAAACTTTTGTTGTTTCTTAAGTAAATTAATTCAATCAATCTTTTATACAACTTAATATAATTGAATTGAAAGCTCAAAGCTTTAATCACACTACTTGTGTCAAAGATATTGAAGTGTTTAATATTATTTTAAAGAAAATCAATGTTTTTTAAATCTTGAATCAATCTCATCTTCTGATTTAGACTTTAATGAATCAATATCATGTCATGTGACTTTGACTGTCTGTTCAAAAAACAGCTCAACTCTTGCTCAGTTCTTGTCTCGTTTTCAAAACAGTACATATGATAAAAATCATCATTTGAATCTTCATTAAATGAAAAAGAAATTTTATTTAACTGCATTCACGACATAAGAAGATCTTGAAGTTTATCAACAAAGTAAAAACATTGATTCAGTCACAATTCTGTCATTCAGATATTTCAAGTTTTTAAACATCTTCTTCAAGAAGAATATTGATATCTTGTCTTTGCATTGAGTTCATGATCATGTCATACATCTTAAAGAAGATGCTCAACTCTCAATCTTTGCTTTGTACAACATAAGTCGTGATGAAATTCTAGAACTTCAACGTTATCTGAATGAAAATCTGAGCAAAGATTTCATTTAAGTCAGTCACTTTCAAATGATTATCTCTGTTCTCTTCATCAAGAAACTCAAAGAAGAACTTTGCTTCTGCCTGAGCTATCAAGATCTGAACATTATCACAATTAAGAATTAATATTCTCTGTCTCTGATTTCAGAAATGTTGAATCATTTAAATTGAGTCAAAGTTTTTATCAAGCTTGATATCATCTTCACGTTCAATCAACTTCAAATCAAAGAAAAAAATGAAGTTTTAATTATCTTTCACACTCGATTTGAATTATTCAAGTATTTAATCATGCTTTTTAATTTATGTAATGAGTTTATCTTGTTTCAGAAGTATATCAACAATATTCTTCATGAACATTTAAATAAGTTCTGTATCATTTATCTGAATGACATCTTGATTTACTTGAACAATGAACTTGAACATAAAATTCATGTCAAGCTCATTCTGCAGAAGCTGCAAGAAGCAGATCTTCAGATAAATATAATCAAATGTGAGTTTCATGTCACTTAAGTTTTGTATCTAGAATTGATAATCATCTAGACTGATTATTGAGTTGAATTTTCATATCTACATTCTGACTCAACTCGATTACTCAAGTCAAATCTTCTGACTTGACTCAAATACTCAGGTCGAATCTTCTGACTCAGCTTGATATCAACTTCAAGTCAGACTTCGATTCGAGTTTTCAACTTGACTCGTCAAGCAATTGAATATAACGTCAAAAGAGCTAAATATAGAAATTTTTCCGGTTTTTCGCCTTTGCATTACCTTTTTGCATTATCTTTTTGATAGAAATTCATAAAGAGAAACATGAAGAGAAACATGAAGAGAAACATGAAGAGAAACATGAAGATTGTTTAATAGAGAGCTTTGATAGAAGACTAGAATAGAGAGCTATGATAGAAAGTCATGACGAAAACCTATGAAGACTGTTTGATAGAAAGCTTTGATAGAAGACTATGATAGAGAACTATGATAGAAAGTTATGACAGAAAACTATGAAGACTGTTTGATAGAGAGTCATGAAGAAAAGTCATGAAGAAAAGTCATAAAAGAAAGTCATGAAGAAAAGCTATGGTAGAAAAACATGATAGAGAGCTATGATAAAAAGCTATAATAGAATATTTATCTATTTATCTTCATGTCTTGACGAGTCAAGTCGAGAATTTCAAGTCGATACTCGATTTCAACTCTTTGACTCAGCTTGAATACTTAAGTTGAACATATCAATTCAACTTAAATACTTAAGTCAAGAATTCTGACGTGAATTAAGTCTTGATGAGTCGAGAACTCAACTTGATCTTGATGACTTGACTTGACGTGATCAGTCTATAATCATCATCAAAGAAATCAAGATGAATTCTTCTAAGATAAACATTATTGTCAACTGATTCATCTTGATCAACGTTAAAGACGTTCAAAGTTTTCTAAATTTCACGAACTTCTATAAAAGATTTATTTATGACTATAGTAAAATAACTATCTTGCTCATTCATTTCATCAGAAAAGATGTATTCTTTGTCTGATTTCAGAAATATCAGATTGCATTCAACACTTTTAAGAAAATCTTCACTTTCAAGATTATTCTTTGTTACTATAATTCAGATCATAAGATTGTGATAGAAATCAATGCTTCAAACTATGTGTTCAAAGACATTCTTTCTCAGTACAATGAAAACAAGATTCTTCATTCAGTTACTTACTTTTCAAAAAAGCATAATTCAGTTAAGTATAACTACAAGATTTACGATAAAGAACATATGATCATTGTTTGTGCTTTCAAGAAATGATGATCAAAGTTCAAAGACTTTATTTATTCTGTCAAGATGATCATGAATTACAAAAATCTTAAGTATTGCATGTCAACTAAGTAGTTAAATTATCATCAAGCGCATTGAAGTGAGTTTCTATCTAAATTTAACTATCACATCACTTATCATCTCAACAAGATCAATGATAAGTTGAATGCTTTAACACATCACTCAGAAAATCTTTCTAAAAAGAAAAATACATTTAATTCTTGACATTAATATCAACATCAGATAATTCTGAAAACTTATGTTTTAAATCTCAATATTATTAAGAATCTTACTCTCAACATCTTTAACATCAAAGTCATGAAGCTTCAGTTACAAATCATCACTTTAGATTCAGTTTAGTTACATTTGTTTTCAATTATTTCAGCACTTTCACAAATTTTAACTTTCATGAATTTAAAAATTGAAGAATTTAACATTGAAAACATTAAGTCTCAGCTAAATCAAGACATTCTGAATCTTGATGAAGATTTTGCTGACATTTTCACTCAAACATTATGAAAGCAAATTGAAATTAATGACAAATTTACAGTTCAAATAATCAAAGTGCTTTGTAATGAAACACAACATCACAACAAGATTTTTCTAATTAAGTGTAAAGAATATGAGAATCATCTGTACTTTCAAGAAAGAAAGTACATGCTCAACTCAGATAAACTACGTCTTTGTATCATTCAGCTTACTCATGATAATGTCATTGATGATCATTCAGAAAGAGCAAAAAATTATGAACTTATCAGTTGAATTTATTGATGATTAAACATTTATAAGTATGTTCAATGCTTCATACAAAACTGTCACATATGCACATGTTTTAAGCTCTTTAAACAATGAATTCAAGAATGATTGTGTTCTCTTTCAATTTTCAAACGTTGTTGATGTGATGTTTTCATGAACTATGTAAATTCTTTATTGCTCAATATCTTTATGAGTATCACATATAAATATATTTTAATCTTTATTGATCATTTTATCAAAATGAGACATTTAATTCTTATCACTTCTATGAAAGTTGAAGAAGTTATCAACTGCTTCTATGCTTATGTTTGAAAACAACATGATTTACTTAAGTTTTTCATATCTGACTGAAACATACAATTCATCTTCAATGTCTGAAAGCATATGTATAAAATGCTGAAGATAAACATTAAGTTATTAATGATGTATTACTCTGAAATCAATGATCAAATTGAGAAAATCAATGCTATCATGAAGCATTATCTTTGAATCTTTATCAACTACATGCAAAATGATTGAGTTAAGTGACTTTCTAAAATCAAATTCATCATCAATAATGTATCATTATCAATCACTTTAGCATCATTCTTCTTGATCAATTTAAGTCAAAACTCATGTTTAAACTTTAAGTTTTTTAAATCTTTACTTAAGAATTTTATGTTTCAAGCTTGAAACAAGTTAATCAATGTCAAAGAGTTCATCAAGAAGATGAAGAAATTAACTGAGCATTTACATGATGAGATGCTTATAACTCAAATCATTTACGAATTTAATGTCAATTTTTCTCATTGTTCTTGTTTTAAATACTTCGTTGAAGATGAAGTTTGACTGAATGTTTGCAATCTCAGCATTATTCATCTTATTATCAAGTTAAATGATCATAATGTTGATTTCTTCAAGATCAAACATGTCTTCAAGATTAATTCTTTGATCATTGAGTTAAATCTTTCAATATTCATGAAAATTCATTCAATCTTTTATGTCATTCTTTTGAGTCATATTGCAAGTAATTTTCTTTTAAGTTAACATCAAAAATCTTGAAAACTTATTATTGTTAAAAATAATGAAAGATTCTGATATGTAAACAGCATATTAAACTTCAAGCATGATAAATGTTATAATTCATCTTTGCTCAAGTATTACATCAATTGAGAAGATCATTTTTTTACTTGAAAGTATTTTCATCTTCAGAATAATTGTAAGTAAGCATTCAATGAATATTATTTCATCAACTCTGTCGTTGAAGAATCACATGTACTGTTGTATGTAATATCTCAATGTCAATGTCAAGAACTTTAAGTTCAATCTTCATCATTTCAATTCAGTTCAGATTTGACTCAAATCTTGTTTAAATTTAATTCAAACATCTTGTTTAAATTTGATTCAAATGTGATTCAAATGTGATTCAGATGTATTTTAGTTTCATCTGTGCATCATCATATTAAACTGCATTTCATCTTTTTCTTACTCAGATTTAACTCAAATCTTGTCAAGATCTGACTTAAATATCTTGCTTAAATCTGATTCAGATGTAAGTCAAATTTATTTCAGTTTCATTTATGCTTCATCATATTAAAATGCATTTACATTAATTTTGATTTCATTTTAATCTTCATTTTCAATTCTTTCTTATTTTATCTTGTTTCTTTTCATCATTTTGCAAAAGTTCAGTCTTGAAGAAAGAAGTTATTGTCATGATGTCAGATCATTAACTCAATAATAATAATAATAATAAATTCTTACATTCTTGTGACATCGATTAGATCAATTCATGAGAAAAAACTATGCAATGTGTGTTGAGTGAACAAAACTCTCTGAGATAGAAAATCGCTCGCTATCTATGCAACTGCTGCACGCAGTCAAAATGATAAAGCTGAGACTATGTATCAAATTTGTTTGCGATGATCACATGTTAGAGAATGAGTGTTCTTGTCACTCTGAACTGCTTTAAAAGCTTCGTTTTCATCATCATTCTTGCTGTCATCTTGAAACTCTTCGTGATTGCGATGATGACTTGATCGTTCGTGAAGTCAACGTCTTGAAGCATATTCAATCGAAGATGCATTCAGTTTGAACAATGCAACAGAATATGCTTGATGATCTGATGACTTCATTCGCAGTTGCATCGAGAGTTATTCATGCTCGAAACGTTTCTCGAGTGCAGATAGACATTTAGCTCTATGCGTTTGATTCTGATGTAAGTTGCAAGAGTGCTTTTGATCTTCTGAAAATCATCACGCATTCTTACTAATCTTTTGAATAAATGAGATCTTTGAGCGAGAATTGCATTAATGTCTGCAATGCGTTTTTTGTAGTTTTTTCATCTAAGATTTCATTGACTCTTGTAAAACTGTGTAATTGCATGTTCACTTGTTGAGATCAATGTTGAAGAGTCAAGTCATCTGCATTTAAACTGTATCTTTGCTTTTTCATGAATTGAAACATTCAGAAACATTGTTTTTTTAGAAGTTGAAAAGCGAAAGATGAGCTGATTAATTTCTATCAAACGTGCACATATGATTTTGCATGCTCATTGAGTTTTTCGCGTTCTGTTGTTGACTCAACTGTGTAGTGTAGTTTATTGAAAATATGTTGCATACGTTGCATGCAACATACATAAGACATGATTTCTATGCTGATTTTCTTCTTAGCGAGAAATAGTTTCTCGCAGCAGATTCACAGTTCAAGACGAGCAAAATCTCTCGCTGCTCAGATTTTGACAGTTTACTTCTTAAGCATGAGTTGCAGACGTTTCGTCAGCGATACACATGTGTATCACAGTCGATTTCTTCTTTAATCACATTGACATACGCTACTGTTTTCTCAAGCTATACAGATGATGTCTTTGACTAGAGATTGACTTTATCATCAAGACATTCAAGAGTCAGAACTCAGTGAAGAAATAAAATTCTCAAGATCAACAGTCATCGTCATTGTATATCACGTCTTGCAGACGCTCGCTTCGCTTGTAAAATGTGCAACTCATCTGTTTTGCATTATCTGTAAAGATCTTTCTCATGCAGATCGATTGTGTTTTGCAAAGATGTTTATATGCTACACTTCTAATCAGACAGCGTAGTTCAATCATTCTTTATTAACTCGCTTGTGTCTCTCTTCTTTTAACGAAGTCTTCTCGTCAATGTATCACTTACATATAGAATGTCTGTGTCTGAACGTCTGTTAAACGATATTAATGAAACTCTCAAGTTTGCTCATGTTGAACTTAATGAGTCTTGTGAGTTGCTTATATCATAGTAACAGACACGCAGTCTTAACAAGATCTATACATAGTTAGCATGTAAATTTAAAGAATGTTCATAATTCAAGTTCTTTTTACTAATCATTCTCAACAGATTAAACATGAGAATATTCTGTCTCAATTCTTGTCATCACAATGACAAGATATTGAATCGAATGATTTTCATAAGCAATTTTTCTCGTAGTTCTGCATTTTATTTAACTTTCTCATCTGCATGCAGATTGCTTTTGTAGCATGTGCATTGAGATTATTGAAGTCTGCATGATCGCGAAAACTTTGCACATGATCAACGCACAGCGCTTCATCATCACGCAGCATCTCGATGTCATTTAAACTTTTGATAATCTTTAGACTTTACTGTAGCTAGACAGTAGATTTGTAGTCAGCATCGCGTACAGATGAGTTTCATTACTGATCTCATTAACTCAATTTAAAATATAAATTGTTGATATTTTAAATAATTTTGATTCATTGAATCTGTCTTGTAGTTCAATGAATCAAGTAATCAATTTAATCATTATTATTTTAATTTAGTTTCAACAATTCTGTTTCAATCATTTCAGTTATATGCATGAACTTTTGCAATCTTAAGTCAATAAAACTATTGTTTAGTCTTAATTTTGCTCAATTCATGTATATAAAAGTGAAGCTTTTGTTCTTTTCTTTCACTTTTTGTCTTTCATCTTATACATTATTTAATGTATTATCTTGTATTTAAATTTTATTAAAGTAAATATAATATCAAAGTCAGTAATGAAACTCATCTGTACATGATGCTGACTATGAATCTACTGTTTAGTTACAGTAGAGTTTAAAGATTATTAAAAGTTTGAACGACATTGAGATGCTGCATGATGATGAAGCACTGTGCATTGATCGCATGCAGAGTTTTCGCGATCGCGCAGACTTTGATAATCTCAATGTGCATGCTACAAAGTAATCTGCATGCAGATGAGAAAGTCAAATAGAATGCAAAACTACAAGAGAAATCGCTTATGAAAATCATTCGATTTAACATCTCGTCATTGCAATGACAAGAACTAAGACAGAACATTTTTATGTTTGATCTGTTGAAGATAATTAGCAGAAAAAACTTGAATCATGAACATTCTTTAAATTTACATGCTAACTACGTATAAATCTTGTTAAGACTGCGTGTCTGTTATTACAACATAAGCAACTCACGAGTCTCATTAAGTTCAACATGAGCAAACTCAAGAATCTCATTAACATCGTTTAACAAATGTTCAAACATAAACATTCTATACATAAATGATACACTGATGAGAAGACTTTGTTAAGAGAAGAGAAACATAAGCGAATTAGTAAAGAATGATTAAACTATGCTGTCTGATTAAAAGTGTAACATATGAACATCTTTGCAAAACATGATTGATCTGCATGAGAAAAATCTTTATAAATAATGCAAAACAGATGAATTGCACGCTTTACAAGCGAAGCGAGCATCTGCAAAGCATGATATACAATGATGATAACTGTTGATTTTAAGAATCTCATTTCTTCACTGAGTTCTGACTTTTGAATGTCTAGATGATAGAATCAATCTTTAGTCAAAGACATCATCTGTATAGCTTGAGAGAACAGTAATGCATGTTGATGTGATTAAAGAAGAAATTGACTGCGATACACATGCATATCACAGACGAAACGTCTGTGACTCATGCTTAAGAAGTAAACTGTTGAAATCTGAGCAATGAAAGATCTCATTCTTCTTGAACTGTGAATCTGTTGCAAGAAAACTCTAAGAGTAATTTCTTGAGTCTAAGAGAAAAATCAGCATAGAGATTGTGTTCTATGTATGTTGCATGCAACGTATACAACATATTTTTGATAGACGTAGCACGTTGAATCTTCGCAGTGCTGATACATGAAGTACAAACTACAATAAACACGAGCAATCAGAAAAAGATCATTGAAAAACTGGTAAAAAATAACGCAAGACTTCATGAAGATCTGAAAGTTCTAAGAATAATCTGACTAAAGAAGATAACAAAGAGTGAAAAGATTCATTCGTCGCTCATTGTAGAGATCGCGATCAAAGCGATGATGAATCAATTAATGAACATGAGTATGCTGAACTCATATCAAGAATGTGCATGCAAGCTATTTGAAAAGAACTGTCGCATCACACAATGCTTCAGATGTCACAAATTTGATCATATGATTAAGTTCTGCAGAAAGAATCAGCGCTGCAAAAAGTGTGCAAACAAGCATCACATCAAAAAGTGCGTGATGTCTTCAAACAGAAAACGTTGTGTCAACTGCAACGAAATCATGAACTCTGAAGACACATCTGTTTCAAGTGATAACAGCAGATGAAACAAACGTTCAAAATTTATAGAAACAGATTGTTCAGATACTCTGAGACGTCTAAATACAATCGCGCACTCTTCTTGCTGTCTCTGAACTCTTTAGATTCAATGAACTCTTCAGATTCAATGAACTCTTTTGATTCAATGAATCTCTCAAGCTCAGCAACAGTGATTAGAAGTCTGCATAAAGCGAGTCATATGAATGTCATTTAACTAATAGATAAATGCTAAGAAAGAAAAGTGTTTACAGAAAAGAACTCGATTCTTTATATGTGTATTTCTCAGCTCTGTGCTAGGCTCGAAAGAGTTGATGTCTTACACATATGATGCAGAGTTTCAATGACATCACTACTAGCTCAAATGTTCACTAGATTTGATTAGAATGAAACTCAGATCAGAGCTAGAAAGAATAAATGAAGACTAGAATCATAACATCATTCTTCTCTCTTGAGTATTCATGTTTGCATGAATGTTGTTTCTTAGTGCGCTTTTCTTGAATATTTGATATGAAAGTCATCGATCATCTCTTGAGCGTTCATAAATTCATCGTCGTCAGCGTTATATCAGTTGAGATCATTGTCATAGCTCTTTCATTTGACTCGATATTGAAGTCATCTTTGATATTATTGAAAGTTTAATTTATCGTTGATTTTTCATTCATCTTCATCATTTATCACTATTGACTTCGAGAATTCATTGTTCTGATCAGACAGAGAGTCATTGACGACGAGACGAAGAAGCTCTGAATGAAATACATCATGTATACGCATAGTCTTGAGTAGTTTCAATTTATAGAATGAGTCAATGAGATCAATGATCTGAAAAGAGTTGAGCATCTTGTCATTCAATTTTTTGAAGAGTCTCGCTGTAATAATGTTTCGTTCGTTCAGAAATACTCTTGATTCAATCTTGTAATTGATGTCTTTTCTATGCTTGTTAGCTTGATTCATCATTTGTTCTCATGTTTTGATCAGAGCTTCACGAGCGAAGATCAATGTCTTGTTCATTTGTTCAGATATATTCTTGACTTGATTGATCTGCAAGCGTTCGCGAGTGCTTTCATACTCAATGATGTCAGAATCAAAGCTCATATGAGAATGAAAGTTCTTGTTCATGAAGAAGAAGATCAAGAAGATGACTGAGAACAAGACGTTATTGTCAACAAACTTGATCATGAGTAGTCACTTAGATCAGTCATTCTGCATATATGAACAGAAGAATTGAAGATATCGCTCGATGTTCTGATTGACTCGTTCGCTTTGATCATCAATTTGAGAATGATAGACGATGAACAATCGAAGAAAAATGCTCAGTTGTTTGCAAAGAAACTTTCATAGTATAGAGATGAATTGCGAACCTCGATCAGATACTATGAAGCTTGATAGATCATGAGTTCAATATACTCATTGAATCAGCATTTCAGCTGTCTTTTCGACAGTAATATCTTCATCATCAGTGATGCAAGAAATATAATGTCTTTCTTTTGACAATCTGCAGATGATCGTCAGAATAGCGTTGTACTTGCTTGAATCAGATAGATTGATAATGAAGTTCATTGCTATGTCTTGTTATCGCTGTTCAGATATCGATAGAGATTGAAGCAAGTCATTTGATTTATCTCTAGATGTCTTTGAACGTTGACAGATATAGCAGTTTTGAATATATCGATCTATCGTTTTTCGCATGAATGATCAATAGTAGTTTCGCTTTATGACTTTCACAGTTCTAAGAATATCAGAATGATCAACTGATGATTGATCATGCATCTCATCAATCAGATTCATTTGTAGAAGTTCGTTGAACGAGATTCATAGCTGACTATCATGATACAAGATTTCATTCTGAGTTCAACAATTCTTCAATTTGATATCTTCATATTGTGTCTCGTCTCTTGCTATTGCTTCGCGAAGTAGCATACAATTCTTGTCGATCTCATTAGTCTCAAGAATCTGTTTATAGATTGATTCATTGATGTTCTTCTTTAGATCAGCAATTTTCATTTGATTTGAAGTCAAAATAGTGATTAATTGATAGCGAACGCGCTCAACTTCTGAATCTCTAGACATGACGTCAGCTTAATGAGTTAATGCATCGATCTTGATGTTTTGTTTGTCAGATCAATACATTATTCTGAAGTTGAAGTCAGCGAGCTTCTGAACTTAGCGCATCTGATGTCTGCTCAGCTCTTTATCTTTCATCAATTAGATGAGCGCTTGATGATCAATGAACATCTTGATAGAAATGTCAGTTAGCTTCAGTTCGAGTCGTCAGTGTTCAAATGCTCAAATGATGATCAGAAGTTCTTTATCATATATCTTGTAATTGCATTCAGCAAAAGACATGTTCTTGCTATAGAAGACAATTGAATGTAGTACTTCTTCGTCATCATATTGAGAGAGAACTTCATCATTGACGTAGTTGAATGAGTTGATTTCAAGAATAGTCTCATGAGTTTAATCAAAGTGACGTAGTATAGAAGTCTTGATCATACGTCTTTTCATATGATCGAAGGCGATTTGACAGACTTTATTTCATTCAAATATGATCTTCTTTTGAGTGAGTTGAATCATTGAATGAACAATCTTCGAAAAGTTCTTAATGAAGCATCGATAGAAATTGCAGAAGTCAATGAAGAACTGCATCTGAGTGAGATTATTGAGTGTAGATCAATCAACAACTGCTTGCATCTTTCGTGAGTTCATCTTCAGTTCTTCGATTGACATCAAAAGTTCTAGAAAGATGATTTTCTGCACATGAAACTCGCATTTGTTTATGTCTATCTGTAGATTGATCTCTCGTAATCGATGCAAGATCAATCGTACATGTCGCTTGTGTTTCTTCAGAGTCTTGCTGTAAATGATAATGTCATTTAGATAAATCTGACAAAACTGATGTAGATATTTGAACAACACGTCGTTCATATAGTGTTGATAAAACGTTGATTCATTTGTTAATTTGAAGAGCATTACATGATATTTGTATGAGTTGAAAAAAATAATAAAGATAGTCAAATCTTCGCTACCTGAGTGCATATGTAGTTTGTTGAACGCGACAATAATGTTCAATCGAGTCAGATACTTGCTTTCTTGTATACGAGCGAGAGTCTCGTCTATCAATGACAAAGAATAATGATCTCGTTTGATCAAAGCATTGAGCTTTCTGTAATCGACGCAGAAACGCAGACTTTCGTCTTTCTTTTCGATGAACAAGATGAGCGAGACGTATGATGCAAACCTGAAGAAAATGAACTCTTTGTTTAGATGATTGATCAGATACTTCTTTATCTTCTGAAGTTTATGATCGAACATCTGATAAAGTCTGCTTCAAGAAGACGTTTCTTCGTCGATCAACTCAATTTTGTGATCGTAGAAATGATGAGATGATAGCTGATCAATCATAGCTCGATCGAACATGTCTAAATAGTCATGATACTCGAAGAAAAGCTTGACTTTAATCTCTTCGAGAATCTCAACGTATGAAAGCTCATGCAGATTCACTTCTTCGAGCTTATTTTCAACTGTAGTTATGAGTCGATCAATTTTCAAGACGATAACAGCAAAAGTCTTCACGTCTGATCATTTGACTAACATTCTATAAGTTGCAGTCTCTATCATTGCAATGTTCATTGAACCTGACGTCGATTTAAAGATTTTGACGCTAGTTAAAGTCGCGTCACACGATTTTAACTGTTCGATTGAACTATTTTTTTGACTGAAAGAGAGTGATTTCTGACTGAATTGAGATGTAACGAAAGTGAAAGATCTCTTTAGTATAGAAGTAGAAGTCAAGCTCTTCTGTTTCGTGATTGATTTATTGCTTGAGAATAAAGCAATTGACTTCTGACTAGTAGAATTGAAATCTGAAAATCGAAGAAAATCGATTTGCATATCAATTACTAGATTAATTTTGTTCATTCATGTTTTTTCAAGATTCATTTGATGTTGATCTAATCGAGTGATTAACATAGAAGCGATGTCAATCGTATGATCTTGAACTGTCAGATTCGAATAGATGACATGAGTAATAAGTTTTTTTTGCATAATGATCATCGAATTCTCGTATTGACTTTGCTTTGATCAAAGTCAGAAGCTCAATTTGCAACTGATCACAAACAATCTGTGCGATCACTTCATCAATGAACGAATAGTCAGCAGCTTTGATGTCAATCAATGACTTTAATGAGTAACTAATTTCATTGCTAGAAAGTACACATTCAATGATCAAAGATTCAGAAGCAAAAGAGTCATCTGACATGCTCATCGTTGAAGAAATTAACACATCTTTCATCGCGTCTTTGATGAAAGTCACTAGTTTTTTGCCTCGCTATTCTTGAAAGAAGACATTTTCTCATTCTCTTTATCTTTCAAAATGACGATTTCATGTAGACGAGAAGTGAAAGCTTGAGATGCAGAGATGTTGATCTTGTTCTGAGAGCAGTTCTTGAACAAATGACTCGAGATCTTGCAGATGTAGCAAATGATAGACGATTTCGCTCGATCAGACTCAGAGATAGAAAAGATGATAGACTTAACATAATTGATTATCAAAGTCGTCACTGCTGACAAGAAAGTAACATGTTTGTCAGATATGACAGTGACTTTGACGATGACAGTGCGACGTTCGCTGCGTAACTGATAGTTGACTCGTTGTTTATTATTCACATCTTGAAGAAATTTCTTTAGACGAGAGAGCGAAGTAAAGTTCTCTGAACAGACTGATAAAGCATTCTGCAAGCGATTGTTGATTTTATTCTGAAGATCGTTCATCAGAATGCAATCATCATAATCGAGATAGTTGAATAACTTCATAAAGTCGAAGTAGAAGACATTGAAAGACTTGTCTGCTTGTTTCAGAGCGTTGTATTCGCGTCGAGACTTTCAATTCTTATTCAGTTCATCATATATTTCTTTCAAATGATCAAATAGCTCGTAGATCGAAGTGAGTGAATTCGAAAAATCAAAACAACATTGAGCGAAAATGTGCTTTGCAGCGTCACTTTCTAGTCTAAACATCATGTAGACAATACAAATAATCTCATCATCGAATTGATTAACATTGACAATCAGCTTGTCGTTCATCTTGTTTCTTCAATCTTTTCAACTCAATTCGTCTTCATCAGTGAATATAAATGAGTTCGAAAATTTGTAGAATCGATGATGATCATTTACGAATAATTTGAACGATGATTTGAACGTCTCTCGTCGAGTATGATTCTTGATAGAAGCTTGCAACTCGATATCTTGTTGAGATAAATGATTCGTAGTAGGTCGAGACTCAGTAGACTGTTGAGATCGAGACTGTTTCTCTTTGAGTTTCAACATTTTCTCTCGTAGTCGAGTGTTAGTCTCTTTTAGAGTGTTCATTGTCGTGCAATTGATCTCTAGCTGTTTCAATCTCTGAGTATGTTTGACTTGTAAAACGATTCAGTGCTCATTGCATTTCAAAGTCATGTTTCGTTGATCTCTTAGCTCATTTAACATCTTGATGATCTCATTTGACTGATCAAGAGCTCACTGACGTAGTTGTTCTTCGATCTTGATGTTTCATGAGATCGCGACATTCTGAGATTCAGCTGAAGCATCGAAAGAAAGAAGAAAAACTCGTCTATTTGCAGTGCTTCTAAGCAGACGAGTCGTTCGAGATTCGACTGATTCGAAGTCGCGTGTCATGATGAGAAATTAAGGTAAAGATAGAGATAGATATGTAAGTGTGTAATGATTGATTGTGATAAATTTGAGTGAGTGATTTGATAAATTTGAGTAAAAGTAATTCGAAGAATTTCTTACGAATTTTCTGAATAAACGAAGTAGATTATTTCGTATCGTCTACACGTCGATAACAGAGTAGTTGATTAGCATTTATCTACTGTTAGAAGTCTGCATAAAGCGAGTCATATGAGTGTCATTTAACTAATAAATAAATGCTAAGAAAGAAAAGTGTTTACAGAAAAGAACTCGATTCTTTATATGTGTGTTTCTCAGCTCTGTGTTAGACTTGAAAGAATTGACGTCTTACACATATGATGCAAAGTCTCAATGACATCACTACTAGCTTGAATGCTCACTAGACTCAATTAGAATGAAACTCAGGTCAGAGCTAGAAAGAATAGACGAAGACTAGAATGTAACAACAGTGATGTTGAAAATACACAGTTGAATCGCTAATGAATCAGCTTGACAGATAGTAAAGATTAAGAAGAGACGAGTCGATCTTTTCTCTTACGTGAGTAGCGACTCAGACGAGACGACATCTGAGCAGATTCAGAAACGTTCAATCAGAAAGCAAGAAAAACTCTCGATGATCGAAAGCATACAAAGAGTCTTCTCATTGCAAAGTCAACAACAGCTACAAATAACTTTATGACAAAACAATCTTTTCTACGAATTCTACAGTACAACATCAGAAAGTCATTAAGAATTCAAGAATCATTTCTAATTGACAGAGAAGTTCGCGAATTCAACATAGTAATTATACAGAAGCAAGATCGCAACAACAACGACTCACAATCATTTAGCTCAGCACACAACTTCTTTCATCTAGTGAAAAACTCATCATCTTAATTAAGAACATGCATATACATTAACAAATGTTTAAGATTCAATCAATGAATAGTAAAAACAGCTGAGTCAGACATTTGCTCAATCAGAATATTAACTCGCAACGCAGACAACGAAACGCAGACGCTAAGACTTTTAAACGTCTACAATTCATGCTCAATGTTTACTACATTCACAGAGAGATTTTCAATCATTTCTCGTTTAAATGAACTACTCAAGAATGACTGCAAACAACTGATCATAGAAGATTTCAATCTACATCATTCTCATTGAGAGAGATGAAGATGCTTCATTCATCATACGATGACTGATACTCTGCTAAACATTATTACAAACGCAAGACTGAAATTATTGTTGAAATCAGACATCATTACTCGTAAAGCTCACAATCAATTTACGACGATTGATTTAGTCTTTAGCAGCGAGAAAATACAGTTCATGACACGCAAGTGCAAGATATGAATCGATATGCATCAGAGATTGAATCATCTTTCGATTATCACAAAGCTATATTTATAAACAATCTCAGTGCAGTTCTTGATTTGATGACTTTGAAAAAAAATGAATACAGAAGCATTGAGTGCTTATCTGCAAATACATCTATCTCTGAAACGTTCTCTAGACGACAAGACTATGATGAATGACAGAGTGTGCAAGATTATCAGAGTGCTACAGAAAATCATCAAGAAATCTATTTTCTTGACAAAATCATTAAATTGAGCAAGAAATTTTTGAAATCAAAGCTGCTTCGAAGTAGTAATGAAATCAAGATGATTGCGAATCATATGAAAAACACAAAGCACATTAGAAGCATGAAATGAATATCTGAAGCACAATGATCATAAAAATAAGATCATTCGACAAATGAAATGCGCACACTTCAGATCACAAATGCATGAGCTGAGTGAAACATTTAAATCGATATGACGCTTTGCAAAATGAGCTAGAATCGAAAGTCAACTATCTAAAAAGCTTTCTCAGTTTTCATCACTGAAGCGAAGCGACATCGATCATATGACAACGACGTTCGAGAAAAAAATCGAGATATTGCAAGAAAAGTTCTTTTTCTCATCTTTTCAAGCGAATGTCAACAACATCGCAGAGTCATTCATATCTCTGACAGTCTCATTCAATTCACGCATCACAGAAGATGAAGTGAAGCAGATAATCAGATGAGTAAAAGCAAACAAAGCGTCAGATGCTTCAGATATTTCAAACAGAGCGCTTCAAGTGAATCTTGCAGAACTGATCTCAGTACTGACGAGTTTATTCAGCGCATGTGTAATACACAAATATCATTTGAAGCAGTTCAAAAAGACTCAGACAATAGTACTACGCAAATTGAAGAAAAGTGACTATATTGATTCAAAGATGTATCGACTCATTGCTCTGCTTGATATCATGAGCAAAGCTCTGAAGTCAATCATGATCAAAAGACTGAGTGATATAGCTGAGACTCATTGCATGCTATCTAATGCTCAAATGAGAGCAAGACGTAAGCAATTCATAATCTTGACGTTAGATTTACTGATAAATCAAGTTCACACAGTATGAGATTGCAAAATCAAATACGTAGCGTTCATGCTAAGTCTAGACGTCATCGAAGCGTTTGATCGAGTCTCACACATCAGACTTCTGCATACGTTGAAGATGAAAAGAACATCAAGCTACATAATTAAATGAACACGCAGCTTTCTAGAAAATCGAGAGACATCGCTAATATTCAATGAACAAACGAGTGACATGCGCGAGATAAACACAGACATATCGCAAAGATTTCTCATTTCATCGATTCTCTTTCTATTCTTCAACGTAAGTTTAATCAAAAAATGCGAAGCACTGAGAATTAAAATCGAAGTGCTTGACTTCGTAAATGATATTAACATTCTAGTCTACGACAGATTCATTGAAGAAATCTGCAAAACATTGAGCAAAGCACACGACGTTTATGCAAAATGAGCTTGCACTCATGACGCAACGTTCGCATCAAAAAAGTATGAACTCACGCATTTCATCAGAAAATCGAAAAGATTCAACATAATGATTAGCATACAAATAAAAAGCTCAGTTATCAAATCAAAATCAGACGTATGAGTTTTAAAAGTGCAACTGAACATGAAACTGCAATGAGACGCGCATCTTTGACAAATAGAGATGAATCACGTCATAAGAATGCTGACACTTAATTGTCTTGAAGTCTTCACATGAAAAGCTATCTTCACAAAAGCGAGACAAGTATACTCAGCAGTAGTGAGATCAGAAATTGCATTCGAAGCGTCAGTCTGACATCAGCGTGACAAGAAAGATGAACTGTTGAACAAAGAATGCAAACTAGAAACACTTCAGAATCAAACTCTGCATCATGTAGCAGAAGCGTTCAAAAGAGTAAACATCAAAACTCTAGAGACAGAAACATACACAAGCTCGCTACATGTTCATTTGAACATGCTACAGAACAAGATCACGTTACACAGTTGTGTTGATGATTGAACGCAAGAGATCAGACAAGCATGCAAACTAATACACGCTCATTTGACGAAAGTTATTTGCATCATTTCTTGATTACTCGTCATCAAGAAAATAGTACTTCTGAATGTCTTCATTCAAGAAGATGCGAAGATACAGTCGAGACGCAGACGATGCATTTTCTTCTTCACAATGATTTCAACAAGCGATAACATCGCAATAGCACAGTATCACAAAGATCAATGAAATCAACGATGAGCAAAGTACAGAGAACGCGTCGCAGATGTCAACACAATCTCAGCACAAAGATCACATCTGAGCAATAAGATGATAAAGATGCGTGATGATTTTCAGAAAGCAGAAAGCACTCTTGCAATGTACATCAGAATCAAACGCATAGATCTGAATGCTTATCTGCACTTTAGAAATGTTTCAGACATGAATAGCTTGCGATGCGACTGCGAATGAAGTCATCAGACGACGAAGCATGTACTCATGCACTGCTTAAACTGATCGTATCTGCGATCAAGAATGCTACAAGATGCTGACTTCTTGAACTATCAAATAATCATCATCATCACGAATGATCTCAGAACAGTAGCGAAAATGATGATGAAAACAAAGCTCTTGAAGCAATTTAGAATGACTAGAACATTCGTTCTTTAACGTGCAATCAACGCGAACAAATTTGATACGTAGTCTCAAAACTCATTGTTTCAACTGCGTGAAGCAGTTGTATAAATTGCAAGTGATTTTCTATTTCAGAGAGTTTTGTTCACTCGATACAAATAGCATAGAGTTTCTTATGAGTCGATCTAATCGATATCACAAGAATGTATGAATTTATTATTATTATTAATAATAATATCAGTCTTTTATATTGATAGTATCTTTAGTTTAGCTTAATCTTTGACATTGAGATGCAAATGAGAATGATTCTCATTTTTATTATAATAAGTATAGAAAAAAGTTCAAGAATTATTTTCATCATCATTATGAAAAGAAAATTACAATTGCAGAAGTCAAAGTGCAAGTGACTAGTAATGTTAATTAAATTAATCATTAAGTTGAGTTTTTATATCTACATTCTGACTTGACTCAATTACTTAATATTAATCTTCTGACTCAACTTGAATACTCAATTTCAACATCATGACTCAACTTAATATTAATTTCAAATTAGAGTTTGATTTGAGTTTTCAACTTAACTCATTAAGTAATTGAAAATGACATCAAGAAAGTTAAATATAGAAATTTTTCCAATTTTTCGTCTTTGCATTATCTTTTTGATAGAAAGTCATAAAGAGAAACATGAAGAGAAACATGAAGAGAAACATGAAGTTCATTTGATAGAAAGCTTTGATAGAATACTATGATAAAGAGTTATGATAAAAAGTCATGATGAAGAATTATGAAAATTGTTTGATAAAGAGTCATGAAGAGAAGTCATGAAGAGAAGTCATGAAGAAAAATCATGAAGAAAAGCTATGATAGAAAAACATGATAGAAAGCTATGAAGAGAAGTCATGAAGAGAAGTCATGAAGAGAAGTCATGATAGAAAGTCATAATAAAAAGTCATAATAAAATATTTATCTATTTATCTTCATGTCTTGATGAGTCAAATCAAGATTTTCAAGTCAATATTTAATTTCAACTTTCTGATTCAACTTGAATATTCAGATTAAACATTTTAATTCAACTTAAATACTTAAGTTAAGAATTCTGACTTGAATCAAGTCTTGATGAGTTGAAAACTCAACTCAATCTCAATGATTTGACTTAACGTAATCAGTTTAATGTTGATTAAATAATGTAATATGATAATGCAATTGATCATTTATTAACAATGCTATAGTTTATTATGATAATTACATGAACTTTTCTTCAAAGAACTCAACCTCGTTCTGTATCTGTTAATGAAAATGATCAATATTTTTGCACTGATGCTATTGTTGAGAAATTTTCAATATGAAAGTATGAAAGAAACAATGTTTTGAACTATTCAAGATTGATTCAAATGACTAAGAATATTTTCTCATGTTTAATATTCTTTATAAATATTAAATGAGCTGACAATAAAATTCATTTATACATGATGTTGACTATAAATCTTTTGATTCTATTCTGTGTTTGAATAGAAGTCAGAAGAGTCAAGAGATTTCAATTCAACACAGTTTAAACAATGTTAAAATGTTGCATGATCAGAAAAATCATCATGCAGAGTTTTCATCTACACGACAACATCTTTTCTAACAGTCACAATCAATCTACGAAGAAAATTAATGACATATTGATGTCAGTAAGAAATGAAAAGATACTACTAGTGAAATAGATAACTCAGATGAAAAGTTTGTAAATTGTGATTACAAGTGATTGAAGAATTTGCAACTCATTGACTGCGTTGATATTGAAACATCTTCATCACATCAACAATATCATTGAGTAATTGATGAAAAGATATCAGATAGAATAATCATTTCAGATGATGAGTTTGAGAGTCGTGATTACAGTACTTGAAGAAGTAATGACTCGTTGATCACACTGATATATTAAGAAGACTTGAACTCATCTTCTTTACTTGATGTTAAATCATACATCTATCTACATGAAAAATCAAAAGCTCATGAAAACAATCAGAATGCATTCTTTACTATTGATCAGAATCATGCATCAAACGATTGTGATTGCAGATTTATACTAACAATTTATTCAACGTTTGTGACATAAGTCAAATCAAGAGCAGAATAAATTTATTTAATATAATCATACTTTATCTTCTCATCATACACGTTTCTCTTTCATCACATATTTCTCTGCTCAATGAATGATAATCATTGAGCAAGAGAATGCAGTTTTCGACATTATAATCATGAGCATCATGAATGCAAAGAAAACATCTTTCATCTTCAAATCAATAATTGAATCAAAACATCATTTGTATAAAATATCATCAATGAAGAGCAAAGTAAAAATGATGTGTCATAATTAAACAGCACAGATACTTTTATCAAGAGTTTACTTAAGCATCATGCGCTGAATAAAAGTTATAGATTCATTATTGATAACATAGTGTCAATTTTATTGTTTTGACGACGTGAAATCATCATGTAGTCAACGAGTGATTTTCTTCTTCAAAGAGTTTTGTTCATTTGATACACATAGCATAGTTTTTCTCATGAGTTGAATTTAAATTGATGTCACAAAAATGTATGAATTCAAATCAAAATCAAATCAAATCAAATATTAAATGAACATTCAGTTTTATAAGATGAGTTTGTTGATGAAATTAATCACAAATGACTTCAGAATCAGTTGAATAAATAATGTTTCTTAAATATTATAATTGTATCATGAACTTGAATTCTGAAAAGACTATCATTGAAGCATGAAATATTTATCATAAAGAAGAAATTGAAGATAATTCAATTGATGAATCTGATAATTCTTTCAAAACAGATTTGCAGAATGTTTTACATTTTATTAATGTTTAAATATTTAATATCATTTTATTTAAAGTTGCTTTTGCATTGTTAATGTATGTAGTATGATAATATAGTTATGAAATAATGCAAAAAGATAATGCAGTTTATAAAGTGTATTGCTATGTTAAATAACTTGATTTGATCAAGATATCACAAATGCTATTTTCATTAAGCATACAACTGAATTTCAAAATTACACATTAAAGTTTTCATGAATATCAAATTTTTCTACTGAAGAGTTACTCACTTAATATAAATAGCAAGAAGATTGCTATCTGCATATGTAAAGCATTATATCAGTAAGTGTTGTAAAACATTAATGATAATGCAAATAAATAATGCATTTACTGACAAGAAATTTACATAGTAATGCTTTTATGATCTTCTGAAGAGCAAGCAATGTTGAAGTCTGAATTTTATAATTTGCATCACTCATTCTTTGATTCATCTTGTTTATATTAATCTCATTCTGCATGATTTCATGAACTACTCTTTTCAATGAAATCTTTAATATCAACAAATTTGCATCTTTTTGATAATAATGTATCTTTTGAAATGCAATGATTTCTGACTTTCATTTTCTTTTTAACTATTGCAATAAATTAACTGTTGATAACTTAATGCATTATCTGTTTATATTATCTTCTGAATTTTATTAATCTTGCTTTCAGATAAAGTCTTAAAGTCTGCTTTTAATTCATTTATGATTCAATTATCTGATGTCATATCATCATGAATTGAGATTTTCAAATCATCATATGATGCATCTTTAAACTTTCATTTTAAATCAAGTCTATCAACAATGTGTAACAAGAAATGCATTATTTAAATGCATTATTTATTTACTTACAATAAGTCATGATGTATATTAATTGACAATGATTTGAAAAATTGAGATTATTGAGTTGAGTGAAAGCAAAGTGAAGTATAATGTAAACAAGAAATGATTTATAAACAAAAGATGATGACTGTTGACTGTGTTTATAATAAAATCAATATGATAAATGTTTTGATATTAGCATTAATATGATGAATGTGTTGATTGCAACTTTAAGATGATGAATAAATTTTAACATTTAGCTTTAACTTTAATTTTATTTACATCTTATTTCATATTTATTTTAATTCTAACTTTATTTATGCTTAATGTTTATTTTAATTCTAACTTTTTCTACATTTTACATTTATTCATTGCATTCATTTATAATGACTAAGTTCATTAGAAAAAGCACTTCAACATCACTATCAGATAAAAAGATTATTATGCATTATTTATATGCATTATCATTGAAACTAATCAAAATCGCAAAATGTTCAATTTATTAATTAAGTTTCAGTTAATTGCAAGTAAAAATTAAATAATAAGATGAAATGAAAATCAGAAAACTTTTTATATCAAACAAAGTGCAGATTGAGTAATTTTTTATAAAGAATTCATCAAATTGAAAAGCATCAGCATTTATCAGAAAATCATCAAAGTGAAGTAAATAAAAATGAAGAATAATATGCAATAATAATAATAATAAATTCATACACTTTTGTGACATTGATTAAATCAACTCATAAAAAACTTTATGCTATGTATGTTGAGTGAACAAAATTCTCTGAGATAGAAAATCACTCACTATTTATACAACTGCTTCATGCAGTTGAAATGACAAGATTAAAACTGTGTATCAAATTTGTTCACGTTGATTGCATGTTAAAGAATGAGTGTTTTAATCACTTTAAATTGCTTCAGAAGCTTCATTTTCATCATCATTCTTACTGCTGTTCTGAGATCTTTCGTGATTGCAACGATTATTCGATAGTTCAAGAAGTCAATGTCACGTAGCATTTTCAATCGCAGATGTGTTCAGTTCAAGCAATGCATAAATACATGCTTCGCTGTCTGATAACTTTATTCATAGTTGCATCGCAAGCTATTCATGCTTGAAACGTTTTTCAAGTGCAGATAAACATTAAGATTTATGCATTTGATTTTGATGTAAGTTGCAAGAATGCTTTCAGCTTTCTGAAAATCATTATGCATCTTTATCATCTTGTTGAATAAATGAAATCTTTGTGCTGAAATTGCATTAACGTCTGCAATGCATTTCTTGTATTTTTTTCATTGTTGCTTTCATTGATCTTTGTGATATAACATTATTGCAATGCTATTGCTTATTGAAATCATTGTAGAAAGATTGAATCATCTGCATTTAAACTGCATTCTTACGTCTTTTTGAATAAATGTGTTCAGAAGCACTATTTTCTTGATGACAGAAAAGTGAAAGATGAAATGATTAATTTTCATCAATTAAGCATGTATGAATTTGCATGCTCATTTAGTCTCTTGCATTCTATCGTTGATTCAACTGTGTAATGTGACTTTATTCTGCAGCATGTTCAGATGAACATGCAGTGAACTTGTATACATTTCAATCTTTAACATTTCAATACTTATTCTTTTAAATGCTTTTATAACATGATGTAGAATCTGATTTTACAGAGTTTCTAGTCTGCATTTCTTGCTTGACAGTTCTTTCACTTTGTCATGCTGATGTTAAACTGATGCTTTGAATTCGATTTTTGATTTCACTACAGCTGAGTACATTTGTTTTGCTTTTGTGAAAATTATCTTTCATGTGAAGACTTTTAAATGATTAAGCACAAGCATTCTTATGACGTGACTCACTTCTATCTATCAAAGATGCGCATCTCATTGCAGTTTCATGTTCAGTTGAATCTTTAAAACTTGCACATCTGACTTCAACTTAATCATTGAACTTTCTATTTGTATATTAATCATCATGTTGAATTTTCTTAATTTTCTAGTGAAATGTGTAAGCTTGTATTTTTCTGATGCAAACGTTGTATCATGAGTTTGAATTCACTTCGTGCAGACATCATGTATCTTGCTTAGTATTTTACAAATTTTTTTGATGAATCTATCATAAACTAGAATGTTGATATCATTTACAAAGTTGAGCACTTCAATTTTGATTTTCAATGCTTTGCATTTTTCAATTAAACTTATGTTGAAAAATAGAAAGAAAATCATGTACTTAATTTTGCAACTTCACATGATGTGAACTTAATTTACTAGTAAATTTAACATTAAAATTATGAATTATTTACATTTTGCCTTCATTTGAGCATTTGAAAGCATGTGATGAATCTCAGTTATGTCACTCAGTCTTTTGATCATAATTGACTTTAAAGCTTTGCTCATGATATCAAGCAGAGCAATGAGTCAATATGTTTTCAAGTCAATGTAATCATTTTTTTTGATTTGCATAACATTATTTTTTGAGTCTTTTTGAACTGCTTCAAATGATATTTGTATATCATGCATGCATTGAATAAACTCATCAGCACTGAGATCAGTTCTGTGAAATCTGCTTGAAGTGCTTTGTTTGAAATTTCAGAGATGTCTGACACTTTGTTTGCTTTTACTCGTCTAATTACTCACTTCATCTCATTCTCTGAGATGCGTGAATTTAATAATACTGTTAAAGATATAAATGAATCTGAAATGTTGTTAACATTTGTTTATGAAAATGAAGAAAAGAATTTCTCTTGCAGCATCTTGATTTTTTTTTCAAACGTTGTTATCATATGATCAGTATCATCTTGTTTCAGTGATGAAAACTGAGAAAGCTTTTTAAATAACTGACTTTTGATTCTAGCTCATTTTGCAAAGCATCATATTGATTTCAATGCATCGCTTAGCTCATGCTTCTATGATCTGAAGTATATGCATTTTATTTGTCTGATGATCTTGTTTTTATGATCATTATGTTTCAGATATTCATTTCATGTCTTTAATATGTCTTGCATTTTTCATACAATTTGCAGTTGTCTTAATTTCATTATTACTTCAAAGCAGCTCTGATTTCAGAAGTTTTTTGCTTAATTTGATGATTTTGCTCAGAAAGTAAACTTCTCAATAATTTCTTGTAATACTCTGATAATTTCTGTAGTTCTGTCATTTATTTCAGCTTTGCTGTTCAGAGAATGATCTGATGAAAGATGTATTTGCAGATAAGCACTTAATGCTTCTGTGTTCATTTTTTTTCAGAGTCAATGAGTTGAAAACTGCACTGAGATTGTTTGTAGATTTAACTCTGTGACAATCAAAAGATGATCTGATCTTTGATGTAAATCAATTTGTACTTTGCACTTGCATGTCATAAACTGTATTTTCTCGTTGCTAAAGATTAAATCTATCATTATAAACTGATTGTGAGTCTTATGAGTGATTATGTTTAATTTCAGCAGTAATTTCAATCTTGCAATTGTAATGATGTTTAGTAGAGTATCAATCATCATATGTTGAGTGAAACATTTTCGTTTCTCTCAATGTGAATGATGTAAATTGAAGTCTTTTACAACTAATTGTTTACAGTCATTCTTGAGTAGTTCATTCAAGCGAGAAATAGTTAAGAATTTCTCTGTAAATGTGATAAATAATCAGCTTGAATTGTAAATGTTTAAAAGTCTTAACATCTGCATTTTATCATTTGTGTTGCAAGTTAATATTCTGATTGAGCAGATATCTGATTCAGCTATCTTTACTATTCATTGATTGAGTCTTAAACATTTGTTAATGTATATGCATATTCTTGATTGAGATAATGAGTTTTTTACTAAATGAAAGAAGTTGTGAGCTGAGTTAAATGATTATAAATTGTTAATGTTGTGTTCTTGCTTCTGTATGATTACTATGTCAAATTTGCGAATTTATCTATTGATCAAGAATGATTCTTGAATCTTCAATGACTTTCTGATGTTATATTGTAAAATTCATAGAAAAAGTTGTTTTATTATAAAGTTATTTGTACCTGTTGTTGACTCTGCGTTAAGAAAACTTTTTGTATGCTTTCTGTTAAAGATCAGCATAGAGCGAGTCATATGAGTGTCATTTAACTAATAGATAAATGCTAAGAAAGAAAAGTATCTACAGAAAAGAACTCGATTCTTATATGTGTGTTTCTCAGCTCTGTGCTAGACTCGATTGAATTGACATCTTACACATATGATGCAGAGTCTCAATAACATCATCTCTAGCTTGAATGCTCACTAAACTTGATTAGAATGAAATCAAGATAAAGACTAGAAAGAGTAAACAAAGACTAGAATCATAACATTATTTTCTCTCTTTGACTATTCATGTTCGCATGAATATTATTTCTTAGTGCGCTTTTCTTGAATATTTGATATGAAAGTCATCAATCATCTTTTAAGCGTTAATAAATTCGTTGTCGTCAGCGTTATATTAGTTGAGATCATTGTCATAGCTCTTTCATTTAACTTGATATTGAAGTCATCTTTGATATCATCAAGAGTTCAATATATCGTCAATCTTTCATTCATTTTCATCGTTTATTACTATTGATCTCAAGAATTCATTCTTCTGATCAGACAGAGAATTATCAACGACAGAACGAAGAAGCTCTGAATAAAATACATCATGTATACACATAGTGTTTGATAGTTTCAATTTAAAGAAAAAGTCAACAGAGTTTGTAATCTTGAATGAATTGAGCATCTTGTCATCTAGCTTTTTGAAGAGTTTCGCTGTAACAATGTTTCTTTTGTTCAGAAACATCTTTGATTCAATCTTGTAATTGATCTTCTTTCTATGCTTGTTAGCTTGTTTCATCATTCGTTCTCATGTTTTGATCAGAGCTTCGCAAGCGAAGATTAATGTCTTGTTCATATGATCAAATATATCTTCGATTCTGATGATCTGCAAGCGTTCGCGAGTGCTTTCATACTCGATGATGTCAGAATCAAAGCTCATATGAGAATGAAAGCTTTTATTCATGAAAAAGAAGATCAAGAAGATGACTGAAGACAAGACGTTATTGTTAATAAACTCAATCATGAGCAATCACTTGAATCAGTCATTTTGCATGTATGAACAGAAGAAATGAAAATATCTTTCAACATTCTGCTTGACTCGTTCGCTTTGATCGTCGATCTGAAGATGATAGACGATGAATAATCAAAGAGAAATGCTCAGTCATTTGCAAAGAGACTTTCAGAGAATGAAGATGAACTGAGAATCTCGATCAAACACAATGAAGTTTGATAGATCATGAGATTGATATACTCATTGAAGCAACATTTCAGCTGTTTTTTCGACTGTGATATTTTCATCATCAATGATGCAAGAGATATAATGTCTTTCTTTTAACAATCTGCAGATGACAGTCAGAATAGCATTATAGTCGTACAAATCAAATAGATTGATAATGAAGTTCATGACTATGTTCTATCATTGCTGTTCGAATATTGATAGAGATTGAAGCAAGTCATTTGATTTATTTCTAGATGTCTTTGAACGTTGATAGACATAGCAGTTTTGAATATATTGATTTACTGTCTTTCACATGAATGATTAATAGTAATTTCGTTTTATGATTTTTACAGTTCTAAGAATATCAGAATGATTCATCGATGACTGATCATGTACTTCACGAATCAGATTCATTTGTAGAAGTTCATTGAACGAGACTCATAACTGATTATCATGATACAAAATTTCATTCTGAACATGACAATTCTTCAATTTGATATCTTTACATTATATCTCATTTCTTTCTATTGCTTCGCGAAATAGCATACAATTCTCATTGATTCTATTAATCTCAAGAATCTGTTTATAGATTGATTCGCTGATGTTCTTCTTTAAATCAGCAATCTTCATTCAATTTGACATCAGAATAGTGATTCATTGATAATGAATGCACTCATCATTGAAATCTCTGAGCACAACGTCAACTTGACGAGTTAATGCCTCAATCTTGATGTTTTGTTTGCTTAATCAATACATTATCTTGAAGTTAAAGTCAGCGAGCTTTTATACTCAGCGCATCTGTCGTCTGCTTAGTTCTTTGTCTTTCATCAATGAGATGAGCGCTTGATGATCGATGAACATCTTGATAGAAATGTCAGTTAACTTCAGTTTGAATCATCAATGTTCAAATGCTCAAATGATAATCAGCAGTTCTTTATCATATATCTCGTAGTTGCATTCAGCAAAGAACATGTTCTTGCTATAGAAAGCAATTGAATGTAGAATTTCTTCGTCATCATATTGAGACAAAACTTCATCATTGACATAGTTGAATGAGTTAATTTCGAGAATAGTCTCATGAGTCTGATCAAAGTGACGAAGTATTAAAGTCTTGATCATACATTTCTTCATATGATTGAATGTCATCTGACAGATCTCATTTCATTCAAATATGATCTTCTTTTGAGTAAGTTGAATCATGAGATGAACAATCTTCGCAAAGTTCTTGATAAAGCGTCGATAAAAGTTGCAGAAGTTAATGAAAAACTATATCTGAGTGAGATTATTGAGTGTAGATCATTTCACAATGACTTGTATTTTTCAAGAATTCATCTTCAATTCTTCAATGAATATCAATAGTTCTAGAAAGATGATTTTCTGCACATGAAACTTGCATTTGTTTATGTCTATCTGTAGATCAATCTCTCATAGTCGATGCAAGATTAATCGTACATGTCGCTTGTGTTTCTTCAGAGTCTTGCTGTAAATGATAATGTCATTTAGATAGATTTGACAAAACTGATGTAGATATTTGAACAATACGTCGTTCATATAATGTTGATAGAATGTCAATTCATTTGTTAATTCAAAAAGCATTACATAATATTTGTATAAGTTGAAGAAGATAATAAAGATAGTCAAATCTTCGCTATCTGAGTGCATACGAAGTTTATTGAACGCGATAATAATGTTCAATCGAGTCAAATACTTGCTTTCTTGTATACAAGCGAGAGTCTCATCTATCAATGACAAAGAATAATGATCTCATTTGATCAAAGCATTGAGCTTTCTGTAATTGACGCAGAAACGCAGACTTTCGTTTTTCTTTTCGATGAACAAGATGAGTGAGACGTATGATGCGAAGCTGAAGAAAATGAACTCTTTGTTTAAATAATCAATCAGATATTTCTTTATCTTCTGAAGTTTGTGATCAAACATCTGATAAAGTTTGCTTCTAGAAGATGTTTCTTCATCGATCAACTCAATTTTGTGATCATAGAAACAATGAAATGATAGCTGATCAATCATAACTCGATCGAACACGTCTAAATAGTCATGATACTTGAAGAGAAGCTTGACTTTGACCTTCTCAAGAGTCTTAACGTGTGAAAGTTCATGCAGATTCACTTCTTCAGACTTATTTTCAACTGTAATTATGAGTCGATCAATTTTCAAGATGATAACAGCAAAGATCTTCACATCTGATTGTTTGACTAACATTCTATAAGTTGCAGCTTTGATCATGACAATGTTCAATGAATTTGACGTCGATTTAAAGATTTTGACGTTAGTTAAAGTCGCGTCACGCGATTTTAACTGTTCAATTAGTTTAACTGACCTCTCATTGAACTGACTGAAAGAGAATGATTTCAGACTGACTTGAGATGTAGTGAAAGATCTCTTCAGTATATGAGTAGAAGTCAAACTTATCTGTTTCATGATTGTCTTGTTGCTTGAGAGTAGAACAATCGATTTCTGACTAGAAATGAAATTCGAAAATCAAAGAGAATTGATTTGCATATTTATCACTAGATTGATTTTGTTCATTCATGTTTTTTCAAGAATCATTTGATGTTGATCTAATTGAGTGATCAACATAAAAGCAATGTCAATCGTATGATCTTGAACAGTCAGATTCAAATAGATGACATGAGTAATGAGTTTTTTTGCATAATGATCGTTGAATTCTCGAATTGACTTTGCTTTGATCAAAGTCAGAGACTCAATTTGCAACTGATCACAAACAATCTGCATAATCACTTCATCAATGAACGAATAGTCAGCAGCTTCGATGTCAATCAATGACTTCAATGAGTAACTAATTTTATCGTTAGAAAGTACACATTCAATGATCAAAGATTCAGAAGCAAAAGAATCATTTGACATGCTCATCGTTGAAGAAATTAACACATTTTTCATCGCGTCTTTGATGAAAGTCACTAGTTTTTTGCCTCGCTATTCTTGAAAGAAAACATTTTCTCATTCTTTTTATTCTTTGAAATGACAATTTCATGTAAATGAAAAATGAAAGCTTGAGAAGCAGAAATGTTAATCTTGTTCAGCTGAGAACAATTCTTGAACAAGTGATTCAAAATCTTGCAGATGTAGCAGATGATTAATGATCTTGCTGACTCAGAAATAGAAAAGATAGTTAACTTAACATAATTGATTACTGAAATCATCATCGATAAGAGAGTAACGCGTTTGTCAGATACAACAGTGACTTTGATGATGATAGTGCAACGTTCGCTGCGAAGCTGATAATTAACTCATTGTTTACTATTCACATCTTGAAGAAAGAACTTTAGTTGATTGAGCAAAGTGAATTCTTCGAGACAAATCAATAGAGCATTCTGCAAGCGATTATTAATTTTATTCTGAAGATCATTCATCAGAGTGCAATCATCATATTCAAGATAATTGAATAGCTCTACAAAGTTGAAATAAAAGACATTGAAGAACTTGTCTGCTTATCTCAGAGCATTGTATTCGCGACAACACTTTTGATTCTTATTCACTTCATCGTATATTTCTTTCAAATGATCAAATAGCTCGTAGATCATGTAGAATGAATTCGAAGAGTCAAAATAACATCAAGCAAAGATGTGCTTAACAGCGTCATCTTCTAATCTAGAAATCATGTAAACAATGCAGATAGTCTCATTAGCAAACAGATCAACATTGACAATCAGCTTGTCATTCATCTTGTTTCTTCAATCTTTTTAACTCAATTCATCTTCATCAATGAATATAGATGAGTTCAAAAATTTGTAGAATCATTAATGATCATTTGTGAATGATTTGAACAATGATTTGAACGTCTTTCATCAAGTATGATTCTCAGTAGAAGCTTGCAACTCGATATCTTGTTAAGATAAATGATTCATATTAGATTGAGACTCAGTAGACTGTTGAGATTGAGACTGATTCGCTGAACACTGTACTTCTTTAAGTCTATCTTTGAGACTCAACATCTTCTCTCGTAATTGAGTGTTTATCTCTTTTAGAATGTTCATTGACGCGCGATTAATCTCTAGCTGTTTCAGTCTCTTGATATGTTCAATTTGTAGAACGATTCAGTGCTCATTGCATTTCAAAGTCATGTTTCGCTGATCTCTTAACTCATCTAACATCTTGATAATGTCGTTCGACTGATCAAGAGCTCACTGACGTAGTTGTTCTTCAATCTTAATGTTTTATGAGATCTCAATGTTCTTAGCTTCAGTTGATACATCAAAAAATAGTAAAGAAACTCGTTTATTTGCAGTGCTTTTAAGCAAGCGAGCTGTTCATGACTCAACTGACTCGTTTTCGCGTATCATGATAAGAAGATAAAGATAGATAGATTGTGATAATGAAAAATTGATGATTTTGATAAATTTGAACAAATTTGATGAAAGTAATTCAAAGAATTTCTTGCAAATTTTCTGAATAAACGAAGTAGATTATTTCGTATCATCTACACGTCGATAGCAGAGTAGTTGATTAGCATTTATCTACTGTTAGAAATCAGCATAGAATGAGTCATATGAGTGTCATTTAACTAATAGATAAATGCTAAGAAAGAAAATGTTATGAATCTTGTTCGAGAATACTTTCGAGCTAACTCTCGAGCTCACTTTCGAGTTCATTCATGATTTCTTTCTATTTTAGTCATGACGATACATAAATATCTCAATCTTAGATAGAGAATGTCATGCCTTCACTCATACATAGTTCTGATTGTACAACTTTCGTAACAATGATAGCATCAAATCTGATCTTGCGATCTAAATCTCATCATGATTTAGAAAGCATCAGTTCAATAGTTTCAACTATTACAACGATCAGAACTCTTTCTTTTGTTCTTCAAGCTGACTTTCTCAAATCAACAAGTGATGATGATCTCATTCTTGCTCAAGACTTTTATCGATATCAATCATTCTTTTGTCACTATCGTACTCAGCGACGTCATCAAAGTTGTTGTCGAGTACGTTACTTTCTCAAATTTTCAACCGTACGACATTTCTTTGATTGCAAAGATAGTCGAGCGTACTACTAGATCTAAGACTAGAGAGATTTTCGTTGATTTCATTAACTACTTCATCGACTTTATTGATCTGAACTTCAGCTCAGTTGCATGATCAAATGAATGAGTCGTAGATAAGAAGCAACTTTGAACGAACGTGTGTAATTTCGATACAGTCACAGCAGATATTGTCAGAGCTCTGTCGATCAATTTGCTGATCATTGAGATTGCTCTGATTCTCTCACTCAATTCATTCTTCACAGAGAACATCTCATTAAGATCTAGATTCAACATTGATTTCGAAATTATCTTCAATAGACGACTTGAAATTTCACTCAATGTCAGTTCAACACTCACAAACTCTTTTGCATCTCGACAAGAGAGAATGAATAAATTAACAAGTCAGACTTTCATAGACGAAGAATTTTCACGAAATCTCATCGAGTCTTTCGAAAATTTAAACGAAATGTTTACTCAAGAGCAACAAGATCATCAAGAGAGAAAAGAACAACAAGATTGATTTGATCGAGATGAGCAGAGACAACAAAACGTCTCACATTTTATAGCTTGAAATTCAGAATACGATGTTCGCATCATAGTCAAAGACATAGCTCAATTTATGCAAGATCATTCAGCTTGACAGAAATTCTTGAACTCATCAGATGATTGTGATTCTTCAGAATTTGATGACTCAAGTGACAATGAAAATGTCAATGATTGCTGAAACTCAAGCGATGTTGAATATTTTGATTCTAGGTACGACGACAGATTCGTCAGCACAGAATCTGCTCTGAAGCACATGAGCAAGAACATGTATTTTAGAAACATTCATCTTTCTCGAAAGAGCAAAAGAAATGATGATTCTCAAGACAGACGAATTGATATGAATCAATCTATGACTAAGTCTACGAGAAGATGCTCTAGAATGATGATATACACTAGATGATATTGAGAAACGTATCGTGAAATACGAAAACGACGATAGTCTTGATGAATGAGCTCAACTGCTGATCAAACAGTTTAGTCAGTCATCAAATGTGACTATCAATTCAATGCTGAACGAAAAGTATACTCTTCAAGACGCGTTCAATCGACGTGAGTCTCGATCTTTTGCTCAGAAAATTATTCAAGCAGTCAAAGATGCGAAACTCAACAATGTCAAGAATCAACTTGACATTATGTACAATGTCATTGATTTGAAACTTTGACAAGACATCAAACGTTCGAATGATCAAATCACACTGAACTCGTTCATGTCAGATATAAATGACTGCAAACATGAATGATGAGTCATAGCATTCAGACTACTGCGTAACAATAATTATCACAAACGAGAAGATAATTGATCGAGTCGATCAGATCAGAATGATCAGTATAATGAAGATTTTTCATCTAGTCGTCAGAATCAAGAAATTCGATCTATCTTTCAATCATTCTTCTACTCAAATCGTTTTCAGAATTCGACTTACTCAATCTATCAGCATCAGTACTCATCAGAAAAAAATGATCACAATCAGTCTCAAGAACAAAATCAATACTCAAACGTCAAGCTATCTCAGTCGCAGTCACGACTGCAGATCATCGCGACTTTCGCAAACAAGTTCAATTCACAGAATGAACAGAACTTGAGATAGCGTCAGTCTTTTAGATCAAACTCGAATCAAACAACTCAGAACAGAGAATATGATCAAAATGTTGATCAGAACTTGAGCTCATATCATGAGTTTCAAGAACATAACTTTCAAGAAGAATATCAGCAACGATCACAAAGAGTCTATCAGATCAGTGTCGTTGACGAGAATACAAGCGATAATAATATCGATTTGAAAAAGAAATTCTATCACAGCGAGAATATGCACTCAAGAAATGATGTCTATGACAATTTTTATGACGAGTTCTACGAGTCAGAGAAAGCTTACGATGATCAGAAGGTTAATTTCATCACGATGATCGAAAGAAATATTTTCGAACACATATGCATGACGTGTAAAGATAGTTTTACGTCGAAGACAAAGTTATTTAAGCATCTGAGAAAGACTCATTGATCAAATCAAGATTCACTCGTTGAGAGACTTGTATCAGTCGTGATCAATAATATACTGTTGAATGATACTCATCACATTATACGATCTTCAGTACAACTCGATAAATTCTATGAAGACATCGACTATGCTTTTCATGAAGCGCATTATGCTACAGTCAAAACGTCTTTTGACAATGATGTTTTTCATGATATCTGCATTGATTTTGACAATTCTATTATCATGATCGATAGAAAGTTTCTTTTGAATAGCATTTCAGATCTTCAGATTCAAATCATGAAGTTCTCAATCTCAATTAGAGACGTGAGTAACAAATTGATCAACACTAACGAATTTGTTATCATAAGTATTCATCTGAATGAACTTGTAAATGAAAAACTCGCTATCACTGTTCTTATCATAGAAGTACATTTAGTAGATCAACTAAATGTCAAAATGCTTGTTGAAACAAATGTGATCAGTTCAGAATGCATAATACTGAATTTGCATCATCAATAAATGATTATCGAAAGCTGTCAAGATCTGATGATCGATATTAACAGCAAAGCTCGTCTTCATTCTAACACTAGACGCATCATTCAAGCTCAAAAATCGATAAATCTTTCATCAAAACTTACGACATCAGTTTTCGTCTTCTTTAATGAGAAAAGTTTATCTGATGATCGAAATTTCTTATTTGAATCTCAATACAGTCAGAACTTGAGACATGATGACGATGTTTTCGCTCACATTGTGAACATCAAGCTGTCTTTCGTTCAGATTCGAAACGTGACAAAGAGTTCAATAACTTTGTCACGCAAAATCAAATTAAACTTTGTTATCAAGTACAATATCATTCAAGAATGTTACATAATCATATTTACAGATGCAAATCTGACAGCATGTGAGTGAATGAATTAAGACGAAAGAAAAGTTAGAAGAAATCATGTCAACAAAAGTGTTGTCGTGATGATGATTGCTCATGTCGTGACGTTCAATGCCATTTTCGAAATTGATCTCAAGCTCGAAATCATTCTTCTCAATGATGTCACTATATATGAGTTTAATTCTTTGAAATTAATCAATCTGATTGATGAATATCAAGATCTTTTCAAAGATAAAGACATGATAGTTACAATACTCAAGAAAGAATGAATGTTAATTATCTTGAAATCAAATGCGATTTTCAAACTCGCGCGCGTATGATTTGTAGAAAGAAAGAAAAGAGAGATTATCGATTCTACGCTCGACAAATTGCATGAGAAGAACAAAATAAGATTTTCGACTTAACTCATCGATTTCAGTTTCTCAGTATTCGTGATTTGAAGAAATCTTTCAGATGAAACTCGCAAAGAACGCATGATAGTAGATTTGAGAGATTTCAACGAAATGATCGAAATCAATAACTATTCAATGAAATAACAAAGCGAGATCATCGCAGTCATCACGAAATACTCTCATATTTTCATCGTAGATGCAATCAACTACTTTCATCAATTTCTTGTTCATCGATCGAATCATTCTAAATTCATCATTGTAAGTTACAGAGAACAAGAGAAATTCAATGTGACTCTTATGAGATACAAGAGATCATTCTCGTATGTACAAAGACAGACTGACGCAATGCTGCGTTCATATTGAAAATTTACTCGTGCTTACATTGATGATATCATCATTTTCTCGCTCATCTTGAAGAATCATCTTCAACATTTACGAAACATTTTTGATCTATTTCATGCTCGATGTGTAAATCTGATCTCTAATAAGAGCTTTCTAGACTACTCTTTAATCATCTTGTTAAATCAACGAGTCGATAGTCTGAAAATGTTCACTTTCGAGAACAAAATAAAGATCATTATCTCTCTTCAATTTTCAGACAATCTACGAAATTTAAAAACGTTTTTAGATCTCATTGAATGACTTTGTTTCTCAATATCATGATATGCTCAATGAGCATGATTCTTGCAGAAGAGAAAAACGACTCTATTCAAAGAAGTGTCAAACATCAAAGATAGCAAAGTTACTCAAAAACGAATAACAGATAAACAGTTCTATGAGTCAATGAATAAAGAGCTCGAAGCTTTTAGCGATCTCAAAAACGTCTTTAGTGTGTCAACTTTTCTCGCTCATTTCGATTCAAAACGTCAGCTTTATATCGATCTTGACGCGTTCAAAGCTTGAGATTTCGCTTTCATGATATATCACGTCAAAAACTTTGTCGTTGACAACACTAAACTCATTTCTCGTACCTTCGTTGAACTCATTCTGTTTCTCAGCAGAATGTTGAATACTGCAGAAACTAACTACTGATCAACAGAGCTAAAAGTCGCAGACATCGTCTGAATCATTAAAAGAGTTCGTCATTTGATCGATTTCACAGACGTTTCTTTGATCATTATCTACATTGATCATTCAACAGCAATATCAATATCAAGACAAACAAGTCTTTTTACTTCGAGTATCAACAAACTTAATCTTAGATTGATGCGTGTCTCTCAATATCTTTTGAGTTTCAATATTGTCATACGTCACAAAGTCAACAAAACGAACGTTGTTTCAGATGCTCTATTTCGTTTGAAGATCAACATTGCACTTGACACTTTGAACGAGACGAGAATTCTTGATGTACTCTATGAACATTCAGTAGAGATTCTTAGTCTCATAAATGTCGAATTTCAACTCGTGTTTCATGTAACATTGATGAAAATGAAGAATGAATTCAAGACGCGTCTAAAGAATGAATACGAGACTGATAATCATTGAAATGATATACTTAAAATGATTAAGAACGCTGAAGAATGAGACGAGCAGCTTGTTAATATCAAGTTCAAGCACAGAAACGAGCTACTATACTACATTAATTCGAACGACGAAAGAGAAAGATTATGCATTTCGATCGCTATGAAAAAGAAGATTTTTCAAATGACACATGACAATCATCATCATGTGAATTTTCATCGATCATATGATCGTATTTCGCGCTCTTCATACATTAAGCATCTAAGTAGACGACTGAAAACTTATATCACTCATTGTTCTGAGTGTAATCTCAATTAGACGAAGCATCATAGACTCGTTGAATCTTTACAACTCATAATCAGCTTGCTCATATCACATCACATCATCATCATGAATTTCATCGTGACGCTTTTCGTAACTAAGAACGGTTTGAACTCATTACTTATGATAACATGTAAATTCTCGAAGAGAATTTTGTTGTTGTCTGAGAAAATGATGAACATTGTCAAGAATTGAGTTCTTTGTCTTATCTCAGTTCTAATGATTCACGAGTGAGACATTTCTTGCGTCATCATTAGCGATAGAGACTTCAAATTCATGTCGTTGTTTTGAAGATTCATGTTTGAAAGATTGAGCACTACGTTGCTTACATTTATCTCATATCATTCACAAATGAATGAAATGTTCAAGCGAATGAATCAGATGATCGAAATCATCATTCGATTCTTCGGCACGACGAATTCAGATGAAGACTGAATCATTATACTATTTTATTTACAAGATACGACAAACAATTTCAAAAATCAATTGACGAAAGTCGCGCTTAACGAAATTCTTTACGATCAAACAGTTAAAGACACAGTTGATCTATTGCATACACTCGACTTGTCATTCAAGAACTACATGTGACTACGTCAAATGAAGAGAGACGAAGTTGATAGCATTATGATCTTCGCAAATGTTGTCATGAAAGTCAGATATGATAAGTCTCATAAACTCATTACAATAAAACTTGACAACAACGTCTATTTATGATTACATCATGAATATGAGATTTCTGACGTCGAGAATCGAAAGCTGACATTACAAAGAGTGAAATCATTCAAAGTATTGAAAATGATACTCAATGATTTAGTCTGCAGATTGACGTTATCTTCAATCATGAAGATACATTCGATCATCAGCATAGCTCAGCTGAAATTGACTCTCGAAGATCAGAATCTCTACAATAGAGTTCAAAATGATGAATCATCTTTCATATGAAAGAAAGATAATCAAGAAACACTCGAGTACGAGATAAAGCGACTCATTCGTCATTGCACATTTCGAAATCAACGTCAATATCTGATCAAATAAAGAGAATATGACGACGAGCACAACGTGTAATACTTCGTCGACGATTTGAAAAACGCAGTGAAACTGATTGAGCAATATGAAATGAGACAATCTTCTCAAGTTCGAGTTTGCACTCGAGAAAGAGCTCGTTTATCTTAGATCATCGAATGAAGCTTTCTAACATTTTTACACTAAGAAAGAACTATTAATTTTCGAGTATTCACTTTTTTCACAAATATTCACTTATCACTAGCTTGAATATTCACAACGATAATCAATCTTCTTTCATGTTCATCTCATCTACATTTTACAAATCATCGACATCAATCATTTCTACATACACTTTTCTCACAAACACACATTTATTTTGATCATATCATACAAGAAAACAATATCATTGCAGATTGAATCGAAGTTTCACATCAGAACAAAATGACATTTAGTTCTGCAACTCGTAAGACAATCAGAAGCAATCTCATTAAGACTGCTTTCAAAGAGATCGATGATGACAAGTCGTTGAACATGATCAACTTCAAGATCACTATCGATATGACTGTGAACAACGAGAATGTAGAAATCTCAAAGAACGACAAAAATGTAGAGATCTCAGCTAAGATCAAGAAGAGTGCGTTGTTTAAAGATGAGAACGTGACGATCTTGAATTCGTTCATCAGCATGATGATTACTCATCGTTCAATTTATTAAATCTATAACACAAGTGCTTTTCAACTCAAATTGATTAACGTTTTAATAAATAACGTCAAGATGAATCTTTTTGCATCATATTCTTTGTACGACACATACATGAATTGTGATTTCGACAAAATCGAATCGAAATATTTATCGTCAGCAGAGACAATTCTCTTCAACTATTGAGTGTGAAAAATTCTGAACGTGAGAATAGCTGATTTCAAAGAATGAAACGTCGATTTTGTCAAGCGTGATCTGCGAGCAAATAGAGTTCTCGTCGATTGCTTCGTCGTCACTTTCGCTCACACAACGAAAACGTGACACTATATAGTGATGTACGAAAACATCGAACTACATGAAGATGACGAAAGACGTCTGAGATGATCTCAGATACTTAATCGAAAGCTCGAGAAAAAGCTCATGATTTTCATCAAACGCTCAGCTATTCAAGTCTACGTCAATAAGATTTCTTTCTCAGTAAATCTGCTGAGAATCGAATTAATTCATCGAGACTTGATTTCGATCTCTTTCATGTGATCTGAAATCTACACTTTCGATAATCAAAAATTCTTCTCAGTCAGCAGCTCTGCATCGATCGACGTATCTATCAAAGTTATGATCGTCATAGACGACAGCGCATCTAAGCGTAGAATTGCAACGTTCAACAGTTCATCAAAGAAGATCAAGATCACATTCGAAAAGAAGATCAAGAACGATAAATATCTTGTGATGAGCTTCAGCGAGAATGAACAGAACTTCGAGAATGAGATTCAATACATTTCTCTAAGCAAATTCAATGAGCTTTATGAGAATGTTGAGAGTTTTCAACGCATGAGCTACGTCTTGCTGCGCGAACTTAAGAACGAGATTGTCAACGCAACTACATACAATGAGACTATCACAGAAATGTATGAGAACAATTGAATTTTGCATCGATCGCTGATCAAGAATATGACGACTTTGAATGATGTCAAGATTATTGTACAAGATCACAAGAAAAATATCGAGTGAAGTTTCTTTTTCTTTTCACGATTACAGCATTGATACACGACTTATTTCATTTACTACTTTGTTTTCTACACGACGAGAACGTTGTTCTTTTTTTCAAAAGAAGAAAACTGTTATGAATCTCGCTCAAGAATACTTTCGAGCTCACTTTCGAGCTCACTCTCGAGTTCATTCATGATTTCTTTCTATTTTAGTCATGACGATACATAAATATCTCAATCTTAGATAGAGAATGTCATGTCTTCACTCATACATAGTTCTGATCGTACGACTTTCGTAACAGAAAAGTATCTACAGAAAAGAACTCAATTCTTATATGTGTATTTCTCAGCTCTGTGCTAAACTTGATTGAGTTGACATCTTACACATATGATGCAGAGTTTTAATGATATCATTTCTAGCTTGAAAGCTCACTAGACTCAATTAGAATGAAATCAAGACGAAGACTAGAAAGAATAAATAAAGACTAAAATCATAACACTTTCAATCACTGAGAGTCTTTCATGCTTTTTGATTGAGCGTTTTTAAATCTGCTCAAATGTGGTCTTATCTGAGTCACTAGTCATGCATGAAGAGAAATTGACTCATCTCTTCTTAACTTTTATTATCTGTCATCTTAATTCAACGTCTTGATTACATGTTTTTAACATGATGATTGTTGAGCTTGAAGAGTTTGTTGAATCTACGAAGTCTGTTGAACTCAATGAATTCATTGAGCTTAGAAAGTTCAGAAACAGCAAGAGAAATGCATGATTGTATTTTGATACTTTCAAATATTTGATTGATCTGTTTCTGTAGATTTTTGACATCTGTTTCATCTGCTGTCATTATTTGAAATAGATGCATCTTCAAAGTTTGTGATTTTCATTGCAGTTAATGTAACATCTTTTATTTAAAGACATCATGCATTCTTTGATGTGATGTTTGTCTGTGCATTTAACGCAACGTTGTTTCTTCTTGCAAAATCTGATCATATAATCAAATTCAAAGCATCTGTAGCACTGAGTAATGTGACAGTTCTTTTCAAACAGTTTACATGAACATTCTTGATATAAGTTTAACATGCTCTCATTCATTAATCAATTTATCATCGCTTTGATTACAATTTTTATGATGAGCGATGAGTGAATCTTCTTACTTTCAACTACTTTCTTAAGTTAAATTATTCTTAGAATCTTTAGATTTTCATGAAGTCTTACGTTGTCTTTTATCAATCTTTTAATGATCACTTTCTGATTATTTATGTTTATTGTGATGTATATCTCATGTGCTAGCACAGCAAAGATTTGATACATTATATGCATCAAGTTCATGATTTCTTTTGTTCATGTTTAAAATCTTTTCAGATTTGCTTAAGCTTCTGAACTCACTGCATAAAGTGTGATATCTTCGCTTTCAAGCTTGCAAAGAGACATGATTAGATCTCTTTGAACTGTCAATACATTTGTGATTTCTTGAAAAATTTGTTCAATAGATTTCTTTTGTATCTTCTTTATTTTCTTTCTTCTTACTATCTTCATCATGACTTCTCATTTCTTGCAAAGTGATGACAAATCATTTCTGAAACATTACTTTCTCATTGTTACTTCTTCTCTTGTCACGTTCACTCATGATGTGATTCTTGATGAGAAGCATATGCTATTTTGTATTTGCATGCTATCTTGTGTTTGTAGCTGCTTGCTAAGTAGTTGTACAGATGTTTTCAGTTTCTGTACATTCTTCGCAATGAACACATTCTGATTCTCATTGTTTTTTTCTTCTGAATCGTTTTGAAGATGTTGCATCAGCTTCACTGCTACTTCTTTTCATGAATGATTTTTGTTCTTCTTTTTCTCTAACGTTGATGTCTGTATTAGAAAATCAATAATGTTAACAACATACTTCTTGTCATTGCATAAGCTTTTCGATTTCACGTTACTGTTTCTTCATGATGAGTCAATATCACTTGCAATCATCTTTAAATCAGCATTGCTGCAGTTCATGCAATTCATCGTTGTTTATTCATCTTTTAGATTCATTCTGTCTTAATTGTATTGCTCTTTTCAAAAATTTGCTTTGCGTGCGTTGTAATTGTTTGAATAATATGCAAGATATAATCATAAATGATCAATTGAAAAAGAGTTTACATGATAATGCATTCGAATAATGCATATATGTTTCAAAAGCTGATTGTATAATAACTCAATGCCTCAAGATAAATTTAATGAAGAAGATGAGAAAGAAGAAAATTGCAAAGCAAGTGAAGCTTAAAGCAATAATCATGAAGATGATATTCAATACTACTTCTAATGTTGATGTATATACTGTGTTTGATGTGAAAGACAAGATTAATGTATGCATTAAACTATTACACAACAAGATGAACTTGGAAAAAACATGTCAAAATACATGATATTTACTATTAAATTAATTCAACAACGCATTTTACATCATGAAGAATTGAATGAATTGAAGATGATGAATGATTTAAATATCATACAAGAATTCAACAAATTTATGAATACATTTTCAAATGAAAAAAATGCAATTGATTGAAAGATAGTTAATTCATTAAAGTCATCAGATGATGAATCTGATGATATCATTGAGATTGATGATGATGATAAGAAGATGAAATTTAGCAAGAGAAATGATGATGCAAATATGATTAAGAACGAGAATGAGTATAAGAAGAAGTACAAGAAGAAGTACAAGAAGAAGTATGAGAAAAAGAAGAAGAAGAAGAAGAATGATGAAATAATAGTGATTTCAGATTAGCAGTAGTAAATAAACAAGCATAAATTTTCTTCAATCAATTGCATTACTTTGTTGCATTATTAAACATTTAAATAAATATTAATAGTACTTCACTTCATGTTTTGATGAGTTGAGTCAAGAATTTCAAGTCAATACTTGATCTCAATCTTCTGACTTAATTTAAATACTTAAGTCAAGAATTCTGACTTAATTCAAATATTTAAGTCAAGAATTCTGATTCAAATCAAGTCTTAATGAGCTGAAAACTTAACTCAATCTCAATAACTTGACTCGATGTGATCAGTAATTCAAGTATTTAAGTTGAATCAAGATGTTTAACTTAAGTATTCAAGTTAAGTCAAAGAATTGAAATTAAGTATTAATTCAAAATTCTCAATTCAATTCATTAAGATATGAAGATAAATAAATAAATATTCTATTATGACTTTTTATTATGACTTTCTATCATGACTTCTCTTCATGATTCTTCTTTATAGCTTTCTATCATGTTTTTCTATCATAGCTTTTCTTCATGACTTCTTTTTATGACTTCTCTTCATGACTTTTCTTCATGACTTTCTATCAAACAATCTTCATAGTTTTTTGTCATGACTTTTTATCATAGCTTTCTATCATAGTCTAAAATCAAAGCTTTCTATCAAATGATCTTCATGTTTCTCTTCATGCTTTTCTTCATGTTTTTCTTTATGACTTTCTATCAAAAAGATAATGCAAAAAGATAATGCAAAGATGAAAAATTGAAAAAATTTCTATATTTAATTCTCTTGATGTCATTTTCAATTACTTAATAAGTTGAATTGAGAACTTGAATTGAATTCTGATTCGAAATTGATATCAAGTTGAATCATGATGTTGAGAGTAAGTATTTGAGTTGAGTCAGAAAATTGATATCGAGTAATTAAGTTGAGTCAAAATATAGATATGAAAACTTGACTTGATGATCAATTTAAATCAGTTTAACTAGAATGAGATTTCAACGTATGAAAATGTTGCAGAAAGTGTAAATCTTTTATAATGTCAGAAACTAAACTAAAGTTACTATCAATATAAAAGAATGTTATATTATTAATGATAGAATTTAAATACAAGACATATATTAAATAATGTACAAGATGAAAGACAAAGAGCAAAAGAAAAAAACGAGAATCAAACTTCTATTATACATGAATTGAGCAGAATCAGAACTAAATAATAGTTTCAAGACTTAAAATTGCAAAGATTTGCATGCATGATTACAATAATTGAAATAGAATTGTTGTGACTAAATTAAGATGATCATGATTGAATTGATGATCATGTTTTCAATCTAGATTGATGATTTATGTCTTAAATTTGAACGATGATCTGACATTATGACATTGTTAAGAAATAGAGTACAAATGCAATATAAAAAGTCGTATCAAAGCAATAAAGAAAGCAAACAATGAACATGTACAATGATCATACTAGTAAAAAGATACTGTAAAACGTGTATATGTTTGATGTTTATTTACAAGTTGCAATGACATTTATATGTACACTTGAGAAACATTCTTCAACTCTTCTATCATTGACTCAGATCTTGATCTTTTTTCTCTTATTAACTATCTCGTAAGAATGTTGCAAGCAGTCTCATAATATTTATTTCTCGTTTAATTAATGATCATTTCTTGATCATTACAGAAAGAAACAAGAAGAGAACAGAAAGAAAACAGCAAGAGAACAATTTATTCATCAACGCTTGAGAAAATAGAAAGAATACAATCTATCATTAACATTCAAGCAATTGCTTTTGAATGCTTTCATTCATTGTCTTTCATTGACTTGATATCATTCTTGACGCAGTAGAAATAGAATTTAGACTTGTAGATTGCAATCTTTGTCTCTTTTATTTTCTTTCATAAGCTTTTCTCATCTGATTCAATGCAGATTTTCGATGAAATTCAACAAACTTCTTTACTTGCTTCAGATTCTGATCAAACAAAAAACTTCTTTCTTTCAACATCTTCATCAAATTTCAGCTTCAAAGATCTATCAGCGCATTTAATGTCAAACATACTTCTCGAATTCTTATAATGACAGAATGATGAAATAATACTTTCTCTTGTCTATTGTTTTTTAGTTCAGAAGAGATTGCGTCAATGAGTTTTTGATTTCATAGTGTGATGATCACTTCATTCTTAGTTTCACATTTTGCAATTTTCATGTTGACTTCATCTTTGAAGATCGCTGTGTGATAGATGAACATTGCAATGCGTTGTTCATCAGATTTATCTTTATTGTCATGTGATAAATGTGACATTCAGAAATAAACACTGTCTGCGAAGCAAGATTGATTCACTCATTTCAGATCTGATCTTCGCGAATCATTCTTGTTGAACATCTCAAGTACTACGCAGTGAGTATATTCATTCGTTGCTAAATTTCGCTTGATTGCTTCTTTTCATCATTTTTTCATGCAAAGATGTAAATCAAGAATGAATTCATCATCTTTATTAATTGACTCGTCTGCAAACATTACTGTGCTCTGAATTCAACTTTGTTTTTTATCACTCATTAAATTATTGACATTCAGATTTACATGTCTTATAAGTTCTGAATCATTCTTGAAAGTAATCTTCATGAAATATGAAAAGATCAGAAGATCAATTTCGTGATTCAATCAAAGAATCATAGTAATGAGATAGTACATTATATTCTGACGTACTAGTTGTTGCAACGTGATATATATAGTTGTTCTTAATTAGTTGTGATTTGTAAGATCTAAGTCATCTCTTTGATGTCATAAGTACATGTTTAGTTTCTCTTTTATCAAGACTCATGTATTATTATTCAATATTTAATCAAACACATTTGATAACATTATTGCATCGTTTTTCTTTCACTTCTGATACTTAATCTTTTTTATGAACATGTTACAAATCAGAAACATATCAATCTTGTAATTCTGTAACATATGTGATCATAGTTGAAATAATTGTAGTGAGTCAGTAAAGTGAAAGAAATGACTATCTCAATGAAATCAATCTGCAAAAGTGACATCAATTTTCATGAAATTTAGTTGAAATCTATAGTCATATATGATATTTATATGATCAATAAGTATTTCAAACAACAGCTCATTCATTAATAGCTTGAGTTTATTTTTCAGTCTCTGAAGATGTGAATGATATATAAACATTTCTTTATTCTTAGTTTTGAAATGATATTCTCTCAGCAACTTCATTGTCGTGATCAAAGATATCAAATCAAGATAATCAAGTCTTTGCTTTCATGTATGAAACATTCATATACAAAAGCATGCTTTACTTTCTTTTATCTTTCAGATATTTTTGATGATTTGATAATGCAATCATTGAACTTTCAATCATATGCTTTCAATCACTGTCACAATGATAGCTTTCTTATAGACATTTGCAGTATCACTCATTTCTATTTCTAAGCTGTATTGTAGAAGAATCTTTTCGTTATTCATGATTACATCTAGTGAAAGAGCAAGTCTTTGTTCATCATATTCTGCTAACTTCAAGAGCATTGAAGCAATCAAGATAAGAAAATGAGAAGATATAAAAAGATGTATGTGTGATGTTCTTGAAGAATTTAACAATGTGAATGAAGCAATCATGTCAAAAGAGATTGATGTGACAACTCTTGATGATTAATAAAATCTTATCATCAGACTTTGCATCACTGACATTGATGAATTAAGATCTGAGATCATTACTACATTACTTGCAGTCAACATGAAGTGTGAGTCTTCATTCTTCAATACTACTAATGAATGTCTTGATTACAATGATAGTATTGATGATCTTGATCTTCTTTTGAAATCAAACTGCAAGACTGCTGATGAATTAAAAACAGTCTCGATATGATCTGTTTTCAAGATCATGTCACTGATACATTCACATAGTAAGTCAGACTTTATTCATCTTCAATTCATGTGATTTAGCTTCTTGTTCATTAACATAACTTCAATTTAATTTATAATCAATTTGTTGAAGTTTGTGAATTGTAAAAATAAGAAGATTGAAACTTGATCTTTGTTGACAATTGTCTGCATCACGTTATGATATACTATTTGCTTCATCATCACTCTGATCAAATGCTCATTCTGAATTCTTGCAATGACAGCATGCATTTTATTCATCGCTTCTCTTTTTACTGAATACAATGAAGAATTTTTCTTTGAGATTCAAAGATTCAGTAGCTTCGAGTTTCATCTGTTCATCATAATTCTTTTTGTCTCAGTTATTTCTTTTCTCTCTTTTTCAATTCTTTCATGCTCAATATTCATTGCTTTTCATTCTTCTTTCTCGCTAGTCATTCTTGAATAAAGTGAATTGTTATCAAGAAATTTCACGAAACTGTACATCAGATTCTTTACATTGACGTGTAATTGCATAATCTGATTTCGAAATTGATGAATTGCTGTCTGTTGTTCTTGTTCTGTGCACAGAGAGTTTAAGTAATCAACTAGTTCTTTTTAATCATTTATGAAGTGTCTTAAATGATGCAGCGTTATCACAAAGCTTGCTTTAGTAAGTGTCATATTTGCTTTTCTGAAATGATGAAAGTGAAGATAGTTAAAGAATTCAAATGAGATTTTTCTGAGAAAATGCATAAGAGCTTTCGTTGACAAAAGCTTCAATGTGAGCTTTTAATATCTGAGAAAACAAATGCTGAGTGAAGAATTACGTGAAATGTTTAGTCATTCTAATGTGAGTTCAAATAACAAAGATGATGAAATACATAAGATTTTTAGATGTTTTAGTGCAAGTTCAAATAACAGAGATGATAATTATGTTGAAAGATAAAGAATATGTGCTGAGTTTTTTAAAGTTCAGCGCTAGTAGAAATTGCTTGCAGTTTTACAAATAATTCTTCTGCAACTTATGCTTGTCATAACTGAGAAAGATGTTGATGACTTGATATTAGTAACAAATTTCTCAGCTGATTGATTGATTATTTCTCTACATTATCTGTTACGTATCACATGAATTAAATTAACTTAATGTAGCATCATGTTATCTTATCATGTGTCATTTAAGTCGATCTTGATATATTCTTAATCTTTGATCTTGATATATTTTCTGATATACAATCATAAATCAATTTTGATTCTTGCTCTAAGCTTTAGCTTTAATCATTACACAGTGAACTTTAGCGTGTATTTTGCAAATTGATTAGAATTTCGCTTTGTTTATTTGAGACTAAAGCATTTTAAAACTTTCAATATTGACATTGCAGACATTTGCATCTTCATCTTCATTCTTCTTTTCATATGCTTAAGTAACTTAAAGCAACTTTATGATATTCTTAACAACTTATGATCTTCTTGCATCAACTTCGCTTCTTGATGACTTGACAGAGAAAAAGCTAATATGAATGATGTTGTACAAGACAGTGTTATTGAAGCTGCACTTTTGAGTGTGAACAATCTTATCTCAACTCAACAGAAGTCTCAGCATCAGACGCTTTTTTCAAGTTCACAGAGAGTTTCAATTAATAGTGAATAAAATTCAGCGACGCATTCGAATTTCTGATCAAAACATTGATCGCAATTTCTGATATAATTTTTTCAATGAACGTTGTCATCAATAAATTCTGATCTTCATTTTTCTGTTCATTGCTGATCTCACTTTTCAATGCTCAATTCACATGCTTTTTCAATCTATTTTCTGCAATCATTTCTTTCAAGATCACTTCGTCAAGCTCTGCAATTTTATATTATTCTTTTTCAATGTTCATCTTCACTACTTGAAAAAATCTCAGTCATCTTCATGTCAATTTTAGCATATGCATGTTGTTTAATTTGATGTCATGCAGCAGTACAAGATTACTCTTCAGAATTGAACTAGTATGAACATGTCTATGATCATCTCATACATCTTTGTCAATCTTTTTCATTCTTCTCAAATGCAGCATGATTTTCTTCAAATTCTCGTCTCTGCGTTCAAGTTGTTGAGCATGAAGAGTCAATAATTCATCAGTTGTGCAAACATTGTCTCATGAAAGAATCTATCAGATTGAAACATCAAGTTTTATAGAAAGAACAATATCACAGTCATACAAAACATAATATGAAGTCATTTCAGTGAAAGTTCTCATAATAATTCTGTTTGCTCATAACACATTGACAAAGCTTCTGACTCATTTCATGCTTTCATTAACTATCATCTTGATCAAGACATTCACAACAGCTGTATGATCTTTCTTCACAAGATCATTCATTTGTGAATGATAAGTCAACATCATCACTCGCTTTATCTTATATTTCTTGATCAGCATTTCTACAATTTCTTTGTTCTTCAGTTCTTCATTCATGACAAATTTTTTTGAACAGTTGTGTTTGCAAATTACATCTTTTCACAGAAATTTCACTATCACTTTCAAAGTTGCTGCTCTCAAAACTCTTTCTTCTACTCATTTCAAGAAGTCATTTCTTGTCAAGACAATATAGCGTTTTTCTTTGCTTGAGAGCATGTAAATGACATTCATCTCAATCTTCTTTCAAACTTTCAAGATTCAGATAGAATGCAAAGTTTTCTTCTCTTGTCTTGATGCTTGCAACTGACATTCTTTACAGAATTTTACATATGTACATGTATTCTTTCATATCTTCTTTCATTAATATCTGTCAATTCTCTTTTGATATATTTTCTTTCTTTCATAATGATCACTTTCATCATGCAGTTTCTTCAGAATATTACTGCGTTTTTCTTGAAGATTCATCATTCTTTGCACAGAAGCAGTCTTATTGAATCTTTTAAACAAATGTTTATCTTGAATTATGAATTTCAGCGCTTCATGTTTGAACTTTCAAAATTCTTTTGTTGACATTTCAAACAAGCGTGATAAGAAGATTAAATAACAAGTTATTTTCTTGAAATGTTCTGAATACAAATCTTTTAATGTTGACATGTCTTCTTCAACAACTATATTGACTGAGCAAAGATGAATGAAATTTAACTGAGCATTAATGAAGTCATTTATATCTTTCTCGTAAGTTTCATCTTCATCGTCTGAAGATTCTTTGAATCTGCGCAAAAGTTCATCGAGTGCGCTATGCTTATGATCGAAAACATGATGAACATCAAAATTAAACAAGCGAATTTAAGCAAGTCATCATGTCATCAATGTTTCTGATAAATCTGATGCAGATTGATTCAGTTGCATCATCAGAGTGTTGACATCTATTTCAATAACAAACTTAATGTTGTATAATCAGTAATGAATCTTCTTTAGTGTTTTCATCAGATCTCTGCATTCTCACTTTTCAACATTATATCTTGTCTTTTACTCATTTCATAGCTCACTTTCATATCATATGAGATGTCGATTCTTAGAATTCAATACTGTTTGCTGTAACATCACTTTTCATTCTTGAAGACTTATGTTCATGATGAGAATAATTTCTTCTGTCTGCTCAGAGTAATTCAGACTTCTCATGATCAATGCAGTGATCAATATCAGCTTCAGCTTATTCATGATTTTCTTTTGTTCTTTTTTTTACATGAATTTGATCTTCTTTTTGAAGAGTTGAAGTATTGATGCAATGATCAAGACGAAATTCTTTATTTACACTCAATAATACATGCATACTTCAATGAACACTTAAACAGATATGACATCATGACACAAACATCATTCTAGAATCTTGATAATTTTGAAATCTTCTGATCTGCAATCATGAAAGTCATAAACAAATCTCATAATTTTTATGCTTAGACTGATCGCGTCGAGTCGAGTCATCGAGATCGAGTCGAGTTTTCGACTCGTCAAGACTCGATTCGAGTCAGAATTCTTGACTTGAGTATTCAAGTTGAGTCGAGATGTTCGACTCAAGTATTCAAGTTGAGTCAGAGAGTTGAAATCGAGTATCGACTTGAAATTTTCGACTCGACTCGTCAAGACATGAAGATAAATAGATAAATATTCTATTATAGCTCTCTATCATAGCTTTCTATCATGTTTTTCTATTATAGCTTTTCTTCATGACTTTCTTTCATGACTTTTCTTCATGACTTTTCTTCATGACTTTTCTTCATGACTCTCTATCAAACAGTCTTCATAGTTTCCCGTCATGACTTTCTATCATAGCTCTCTATCATAGTCTTCTATCAAAGCTCTCTATCAAACAATCTTCATGTTTCTCTTCATGTTTCTCTTTATGATTTTTTATCAAAAAGATAATGCAAAGGCGAAAAATCGGAAAAATTTCTATATTTAGCTCTCTTGACATCATATTTGATTTCTTGACGAGTCAAGTCGAGAACTTGAATCAAGTATTGACTTGAAATTGATATCAGATCGAGTCAGAATGTTGAAATTGAGTATTTGAGTTGAGTCAGAAGATTGATATCGAGTACTCAAGTTGAGTCAGAAGATTGATATTGAAACTCAACTTGATGATCAGTCTATTTATGCTCGACATGCAGAATTGCAACTTTTCATCAGATATGATGCAATTGATGAGTTCAAAGTTCAAAAGTACAAAGTTGAGATTCTTAATATGCTTCAGCATTATCATAAATTATCTTTGATCTCTTTACTTCAATATCGTTGAGAAAAGATCTGCATATCTTAAGAAGATTCTTCAATATCTTGATTATGACTCTGACAAACTGAGCAACGAAGTTGATGACATCTTGTAATAACATCATCTGTTGCAATAATCTCAAAGATGTCATAAACATTGTGAGATCTTGATATATTTTTGTCAGCGTAATCTGATTATACTCAGAAAACAGATCTATCAGAAAAATCATAATCATATCAACAAATTCTTTGAAGAATTCATTCACATCTGAGAACATATTGATGTCTCTGATGATAATTTTGTTCATATTCATTGCTGCATTGATTATGCAATACTGATTGAACTTTTTCTTGATCAAAAATCAGAAATTTTGATACAAGTCATGACAAAATTTCAGTATGTCATGCTTTATTCAATTCTTGAGCATGTTTATGATGATTTAATGAAGTGTCTTAAAGACTGAAAAATTGAATGTCTGTTATGCATCATGTGATATCATTCAAATTTGTTGCAAGAATGAGACTATGTCTTTTATCTTTCTCATTTCTGAGAAGTTTCAGATTATTATTACTTCTCTGTTAAACAACATCTTTAATAGTAAATTCTTCTCTTGCAGAGTTAAAGCATCATTGCATATCATTTTCTTCACTCACTTCAAAGTCAGTCTGAATTCTCAAGCAATTTTGAAGAATTTGAAAAACAGTCAATAATCATACTTTTCTGACTTCATCTCTTTCATATTCAATTTGATTTGAGTCAATAAAATTTGTTTTCAGTTTGTCAAATCTTTTGATATTGAGTTGTTTAACTCTGATAAATTCACAGATCAAATTTTCTGAACTTTTCTCTTGTATGCTGTCATTACTTTAATATAATTTATCTTTTCATGCTGATGAATTGAACTCAGATCAAGTCTTCATGTCATTCACATCGCAAGTCTGTTTGAATGACATCATAACATCTGTGTGCATCACATGTTATTGTTCAAGCAAAATCATTGAATAAAGCTTTGATTCTTCTTTTTCTTTTCTTTTTCTGTTTCAATGAACATCTCAAAGCTTTTCAAGCGCGCTAAATCAACAGTCTTCAAGCTTACACTTCTCATTGCAGATACACTTTCAACAAAGCATTCATTTACTCATTTAAAAAGTTTTTTGCTTTTTTAAGAAATATTTTCAACACATCTTGATTGACAGAATTATGCGTTAAAACTGATTTAAAGAACATTATTCTTTCATCATCATCAATGACTGTCATTTCACAAGTTTCTTTCAAAGTATTGTTAATGCATAGATGTGTTTTTCGCTCATATGATCTGCTCAGTATCAGAGTGTACTTGTTGCTTTCAATCACAAATATTGAAATCATTAATTTTGCTTCATCAATATCAATCTTCACGTTGTTGCAGCATTCAATGATGTTAGTCTTTGCTTCGCTGACTTCTATCATATTCAGATGAATGTCTCATTGCATAAACAACTGAGTTCTTACAACAAGAGTTTCAAACATAACGTTGATTTCAGCATCATTATCAAGCAATGTCTTAACATAAATCTCATCATTCATCAGCACTTATGTTCTTGAACATCTTACTGCATACAGAATCATGTTCAACTTTTCAAGTAAAAAATCTTTAAATTTTACTGCTATTACTTGCATGTCATCAATCTTTTTCATTTTCATTTTCTTATGTTGTTTTACTTAAGCATAGAAAGTTCAAAGAAGAATAAATAAATGTGTAAGCATTTGTTCAATGCTTACATCTTGCATCTTTTGATTCATTATAATATGCATCACATCTTCTGTGTTTATGTGTTTCTCTACTATCTTTTGCATTCTTTTATCTCGATTATCTGACTTTATCTTTCTGTCTTCTAAATTCTTTCTCATTGATTTCTTCATTGTTTTTATCATTCTCTTGAAGGCAGCTGCATTCTGCATGATCACATTCTTACTTGTTCACTTCTTCAAGAATGTCTTTGAAATCAACAGATATTCTTCGAAGTGTAAATTCTTCATGCTTAATAAATGTTCTTCTTTTCTTACTTTTTTTCTTTAAGTTCAATTTGAACTCATACTTTGTTGTATTGCTGTTTTCGTTGCATTTTCATTTAATTTATAGTCATGTTGAGCTGTGATAATCATTATTTCTTCATCTTATTTCTGTTTCTCATCTGTGTTCTCTGAAAAAAACAATTACAACGCGCGCAAAACGAATTTTTGAAAAGAGCATTACAAACGAGAGAGTAAGAATCAAGTAAACGAATAGATGATGACAAACTGCATGAACAGCAATAATGCTGATTCAAAGATGATTGCAAGCAACGTTGATCTGTTACAGAGAGACAACGATGTGAAGTTTAAACACTCACGCAATGACGAGACAAATGTTATCAGCATCATTGATCTGCTAACACAGACATCGACGTTAGAGAAAGAGAAGAGCAAAGATCATTCATGAAAGAAAGTGACTCTAGAGCTGATTCAACGTCTTCAAAATATCTCAGAAAGAAAGATTGAAAAGAAAGAGAATCAAGATGTGTTCATTGCGAAGAATGTACAGAAGTTGAAGACATTTGTTCAACTTCTCAATAAACAGCTACAAGCATAAGAGAATACGCGTTTCACATTCAAAACATCATCGTGAGTCAATATAGTAAGAGAAGAAACAACGATGAGAAAGCAATGACTTAAAGATGATTTATCATCGCTTTGCAAGAAACACAAAATTCTAGTAAAAATAGTGAAAAGAAAAGAGATGAAAGAGATACAAAAGAAGTCAGTTGATCAGATCTTTCAAAAAATTGAAAACATGTTGACAATGCAACAAAATTTAATCATATCAATTTGCAAGCTCGAAAGCAAAGACGTTGCATTGCACGCAATAAGCTCAGAAGCTTGAGCAGCTCTGAAAAAGTCTCAGAAATGAATGAAGAAAATTGTAGATTGAGCGCATGTAGTGCGTTGAAGCTTCGCGATACTGACACATGATATACACATCACATTGAACATAAGTAATCAGAAGATGATCATCAAAAGATTGATAAAAGACAATGCAAGACTTCACGAAGATTTAAAGATGCTGAGAATAGCTTAACTCAAGAAGATAGTTTTGAGTGAAAAGACTCACTCATTGCTCATTATAAAGATTGCAATCAAAATGATGATGAATTGACTATTGAACATGAGCATGCTAGACTTGTATCAAGAATGCTTATGCAAATTGTTTGAAAAGAACTGTTGTATCACACAGTGCTACAAGTGCTTTAATTTTGATCATATGACTAAATCTTGCAAAAATAAAGAATGTTGCTTCAAATGCATAACAAGCATCACATCAAGAGAGGCGTTGTGTTGATGAATAAAAGACGATGCGTGAACTGCAATGATAGTCACGAACTCTGAAGACGCTCATGTCTCAAGTGAAAACTACAGATAAAGCAATCAGAAGAAATCTTTCAAAACAGATTAATCAGATATTCTGAAGCATTGAAATACAATCACTTACTCTCTTCTTTCTTTCTGAACTTCTTAGATTCAATGAATCTCTTGAGTTCAATGAACTTATTGAGTTCAATGAACATTTTGATGATGACAAGCAGTCGAGACATTGACGAGTCAACATGACAAGTGATGAAAGTCAAGAAGAGATTAGTTGATCACTTTTCATGTGTGATTAGCGACTCAGAAGACATGACATCTGAACAGACACAGAAACGTCAAATCAAAAAATGCGAAAGACTCTCAGCGATTGAAAGTATATAAAAAGTCATTTCAGCGCAGAATTAACAGCAGCTACAGATATCTTTATGATGAAACAACTCTTTCTGCGAATTCTACATTATAACATCAGAAAGTCACTAAAAATTGAGAAATCATTCTTGATAGACAGAGAAATTCGCAAATTCAACATAATAGTCATTCAGAAACAGAGTTGCAACATCAACGTTTCACAGACATTTAGCTCGACTCACAGCTTCTTTCATCTAGTAGAGAATTCATCATCTCAGGCAAGAACATGCATTTACGTCAATAAACATCTAAAATTCAATCAATGAACAGCGAAAACTATCAAATCAAACATCTGCTCAATCAAGCTGCTAACTAGCAGCTCAGATGACAAAACGCTGACGCTACGAGTCATAAATGTTTATAACTCATGTTTACTGTTTATCATCTTCACAAAAGAATCATCTACTATTTCTCATCTGAACGAACTAATCAAAGATGACTGTGAATAACTGATTGTGAAAGACTTCAACATGCATCACTCACACTGAAAAGACAGAAGATGCTTCATTCATCACACAGCGACTGATGCTCTACTAAACATCATTACAAACGTGAGATTAAAGCTATTGCTTGAGTCAGACACAATTATTAAAGAGACTTACAATTAACTTACAACAATAAATCTAGAGTTTGACAGCAAGAAAATACAGTTCATGATATACAAATGCAAGATGAGAACTGATTTGCATCAAGAATCTGATCATCTTTCGATTATCACGAAGTTATGTCTATGAACATTCTTCATGCAACTCATGACTCGTTGACTATGAAAGAAAATGAACATTGAAGCACTAAATGCTCATCTAAGAATATATTTTCTCATCGATCATTCTTTGAATGACAAGACAGCGATAGATTACAAAGTAGTTGAGATCACTCATGCATTACAAGAAGTCATAGAGAAATCTACTTCTTGAGCAAAGTCATTAAATTGAGCACAAGACTTTTGAAATCAGAACTGCTTAAAAGTCGTGATGAAGTTTCAACGACTATGAATCATATGAAAAATGCAAAGTACTTTAGAGACATGAAATGATTATCTGAAATACAACAATCACAAAAACAAGATCATTAAAGAAACAAAACATTCACATTTTAAATTTCAAATACATGAGTTAAGCAATGAATCAAAATCGATTTGATGCTTCACAAAATGAGTCAGAATCGAAAGTCAGTTACTCAAAAAACTTTCACAGTTTTCTTCATTAAAAAGCAATGATTTCAATCATATGATAAAATTATTTGAAGAAAAAACGAAAATGTTATGAAAGAAGTTCTTTTCATCATCTTCTCAAACAAACATCAGTGACATTTCAAGATCATTTATATTACTGACAGTGTCGTTCAATTCAGTCTTATTGCAAGATGAGATGAGACAGATGATACAATGAGTAAAAGTTGACAAAGCATCAGACGCATTCGAAATTTCAAATAAAGCACTTTAAGCAAGCTCAATGAAACTGACTTTGATATTAATCAGTCTGTTCAATGCATGTGTAACTTACAAATATCATTCAAAGCAGTTCAAAAAGACTCAAATGATAGTACTATGCAAATCAAAGAAGAGCGACTACATTGATTCAAAAATGTATTGATTCATTGCTTTGCTTAACATCATGAATAAAACATTGAAATCAATCATGATCAAAAGACTAAGTAACATTACTGAGACTCATCTCATGCTTTCGAACGCTTAAATGAGAGCGAGACGCAAGTGATTCATGATCTCAGCGCTGAATCTACTAGTAGATCAAGTACATGCAGTATGAGACTGCAAAATCAAGTACGTGATCTTCATGCTTAGTTTAAACATTACAGAAGCATTCAATCATGTCTTGCACATCAGACTTTTGCATATTCTGAGAATGAGAAAAACATCAAATTACATAGTCAATTGAACTTGTAGCTTTCTGAAAGACAGAAAGTTATCGCTGATGTTTGATGAACAAATCAACGCGATGCAACGAGTAAATGCTGACATATCGCAGAAATTTCTCATCTCATTGATTCTCTTTTTATTCTTCAACGCAAGTTTAATTGAAAAGTGCGAAGCATTAGAAATCAAAATCGAGATATTTAACTTCATAAATGATATCAATATTCTGATCTACAATAGATTCATAGAATCAATCTGCAAAACATTAAGCAGAGCACACAACGTCTGTACGACGTAAGCTTAAACTCATGACATCACATTTACTTCAGAGAAGTACGAATTCACACATTTCATATGAAAGTCAAAAAGATTTGACATGATGATCAGTTTATGTATTGAAAACTTGATAATAAAGTCGAAGTTGAATGTACAAGTTCTTGAAGTTCAACTGAACATGAAATTACAATGAGAATCGCATCTTCGTCAAATAGAAGCAGATCACGTCATCAAAATGCTGATGCTTAGTTAACTTAAAGTCTTCACTTAAGAAACTACATTTGCAAAGACAAGACAAATATACTCAGCAGTAGTGAGATTAAAAATAATGTTTGAAGCATCAATATGACATCAACGCGATAAAGAAGAGAAATTGTTGAGCACAGAATGATGACTAGAAGCTCTTCAAAATCAAGCGCTGTATCATGTGATAAACATCTTTCAAAAAGTAAACATCAAAATGTTGAAAGTTGAAACATATACATCTTCGCTTCATGTTCATTTAAACAAGCTACAGAATCAGACTACACTACGCAGTTGAATTGACGACAGAACGCGAGAAACTCAATGAGCATGCAAGATCATACATGCACATCTGATAGAAACTAATCAACTCATCTCTCACTCTTCAACTTTTAAAAAGATGACGTTTCTGAATGTTTCAATTCATGAAGAAGCAAAGATACAGTTTAGACGCAGATGACTTAACTTTTCAATGTTGATTTCAACAAGTGAACATGCAATTGCACAGTTTCATAAGAGTCAATGAGATCTTAGATGAAAAAACTACAAAAAATGCATTGCAGACATTAATGTAACTTTCGCTCAAAGATCTCATTTATTCAAGAGATCAGTAAGAATGCGTGATGATCTTTAGAAGATTGAAAGCACTCTTGCAATTTACATCAGAATCAAATGCATAAAGCTAAATGTTTATCTGCACTCAAGAAATGTTTCAAGCACGAATAGTTCTCGATGCAACTGCGAATGAAGTCATCAGATCATCAAGCATATTCTGATGCATTGTTCAAACTGAATGCATCTTCGATTGAATATGCTTCAAGACGTCGACTTCACGAACTATTGAATCATCATTGCAATCACGAAGAGTTTCAAGATGACAGCAAGAATGATGATGAAAACGAAGCTTTTAGAACAGTTCAGAATGACAAGAGCACTCATTCTCTAACGTGCAATCATCACGAATAAATTTGATACATAGTTTCAGCTTTATTATTTCGACTGCATGCAGCAGTTGCATAAATAGCGAGCGATTTTCTACCTCAGAGAATTTTGTTCACTCAACACACATAACATAGTTTTTTCTCATGAATCGATCTAATTGATGTCACAAGAATGTAAGAATTTATTATTATTATTATTATTATTATTATTATTATTTGTGTTCTCTGCTTTCTTCATGATCATTGCTCTTACATGTGTCAGTCTAATGATATCAACATGTTCTGCTTTCATTTGCTGATTCTGTTTCTTCAAAGCATTGTTAATCAGCTTTTTCTAAGAATGACTTAATGCAAAAGATGTCAATCTGTCACTTCTTTCAGTGAATTTCATTCAAAGTTTGTTTATTTCATTTACATGTATCTTTTCTTTTATCTTATAAATATTCAATTGATGATATTTGATCTTCTGACATTCTATTTCTTTATAAAAGAAGCATTCTTTCATTTTAAACATTGAAGATGGAAACATTTATAAGGAACATAAACTTTTGAAACCACGAAAACGAATTACTTAAACTATCTAGAGACAGAGCACACCATCGGCATGATGCCCGCGCTTCATCCTGACCGTCAGGGGCAGATGAGAAGCG
>JAABUO010000086.1_pt1 | contig 100779 bp, 83 predicted proteins | sample 5559291 | NCBI WGS metagenome assembly JAABUO01 (sample SAMN10711878, study PRJNA513372) | rock metagenome | isolation source: Antarctica rocks | place: Antarctica: Victoria Land, Finger Mt sud
TGAGCGCGCGATTTCTATGAGGGAAGGGACTTGGGGGGTGGGCGTGAGTGGAGATAGATTGAGGTGAAGGGGGACTGAGCGAGGTGGGGGGTTTGGGATTGGGGCTGCGTTTTGGGGAGGTGAAGCGGATATATTGGTTTATGTCGGGCGCATGAGAGTTGATTAAGGGGAGGGAGGGGAGAGAAAGAGGTGGAGGGAAGAAGGGGCGAGGTGCTGTGAAAAAAAGGGGTTGGGTGGTCAAGATGGGGACCGAGGTGGGGGGGAATCTATGAAGCTTGAGACGTTGAGAGGATGGAAAGTTGCGAAATATGGGGTTGAAGATGGATTGTGAGTTTGGGTTTGGGTAGAGAGGAGTTCAAGGGGCGAGATTGAGTAGGGAATGCAGAAGAGATAAAGGAAGTCGAGCAGTGGGAAAGCAGAGGAACGAACGAGATGTAAATGGTGGAAAATACGTTGCGAAGGGAAGTATGTCAGGAATTGAGGAGGTTGAGAGGATGGTAGGCTGAGAATTGGGGGATAAATGGAGGGGTTTTGGGTTTTGGTGGAGGGAAATCGAGGGGGCGAAATTAATCAGGGTTGCAGAAGAGGTGAGAGGAGTGAACGGTAGGTTATGGAAGGACAAGTGGGATGCAAGTGGTGAGGGGTGCGTTGCAGAGAGAAGTCTGCAGGGGTTGAGGGGATTGAGGGGTGGCAATTTGAGAGACGAGAGGTATCTGCAGTAGATGAAGAGGCTGAAGACTGGTCAGCATCTAAATTTATAGATCTCATTGTCACAACGTTACTCTGTCATGTTGTAATTAAGATTGGTGAAACATTGCTAATTGCTGACTATTAGATGACCTTTCGGCCAAGGCGGGTACATCGAGCGGCATACATCGAGCGTTCCGTAACAGTTCCGACGAACCTACAGGACGAAAAAAACAGTGTGCATGCGTACATTTTCTTTTACTATCTCCTGCTGATGACGATTGCTTTCTTTCGGAGGTGATGATCGTGAAGCGTGACAGGTTTATGTGTATCGTGAAATGGGTATCGGGCGATGCTTGCTTTTCCAAGGCGGCGACAAGCGAAGGATGCCGTTTTCGACATCGAAAGAGAGACATGGAGATTTTAGGTCTGATAGTGGCCAAACTGACAAAAAGACTCGGATACTGCGGAGGAAATCCAGGGTCCATATGCGTCAAAGATCCTAAAGAGAAAGGGTTGCCCCCAGGGAGTAGTAGCTCTAGTGGTCGTATCATCGTCCGTCATAAATCATGGGTCTGGATGTATCCGGTTCGCCAATGGATAGGAATACCCTGTCATTACTCCACAATGATCTCCACTCCAGATGATGAACGCATCTCGTCGCTACCACGTGACTGGTGACCGTTCGTGCGGCCTCGACCGAACCCGGGGCCACGCTCGGCTGGGCCGCGTGGCTGGCGCAGTGGAAGGTTCCCGGAACGATCTCGGGATTGATCGTCGAAATTCACGCCGAAGGCACGATTACTGCCGATTGGGCCGGTGTTTGACTGCTGAGTATCTTCCCATGAAAACATGCCGCGCAGGCGTCTGGGACTGCCGCTGCTAGGGCCTCCAGGGCCAAAGGCACCGTTCGAGGGGCCAGTACTCTGTGCTCCACTAGCGGCGAGCGACATACCTGCAAAACCGTTGATAAGGGTGTTCTCTTCACGATGTTGACCAATGGCTGTACTCGATGCAGTAGAGTTCAGACTAGGTGTCATATTGGCGGCACTGCCAGGCCCATACTCCTGCTGCTGAAATCTAGCGGCGTTTGATTGGAGAGCAGCGGGGAAGCTGGCTGTCGAAGCGACAGGTGAGGGCGTGTACGAGCGGAGATCGGCAAAAGACTTCGCTGCCCGGAGGTTCTGTTGAGCACCGAAGCCGCCAGGCGAATCGGGGATGCCGAGGAAGCCCGAAGATTGCTGGCCGCGCAGAGTGTTGTACACGCCGTTTCCTGTATTCCTTACTTCGTTGAAGTCGATGGTTGCGGCCCGGTTAAGCGCTCGACGGGAGTCGGCGCCATGGATCGCTGCAACCTGTGGAATAGGCGGACTAAGGTTGCTGCCCTGAGGCGCTCGAAAAACGTGGACCTGCCGGCGGTCGTTCTCCCCATTCGAGATATGCGCAAGACCCATGTGATGCGCCAATGTATGGATGATACGGCGTTGTGCCGGTGTCACGCTTGTTGGGAATATCAATGCTTCTCTAGTAGGATCTTTGTTGAACAGGAGGAGCTCGGTGTAAAAGCCGAGTGTAGTACCATCGTTAAGATCTACCTCTGTAATCACCTGATTAGCAACATATTCAAGCTTTGCCGAGCCCAGCCTACCTGGTTTGCTGCCATCTCGAGCGGACAGTGGCGAGGGCGAATTCGCATGCATATGCGACGACATTGAAGAGATCGAGGGTTGGCTGTGGAGCAAGTTTCCACCGGTGGGTCGATGTTGTTCCTCAAGCTGGCCACGACGCTCTCTCTTCTCCCGTTCGATGCGCTCGCGTTCTTGCAATGGCAACATTTTCTTGTACTCCACGCGCAGCTTACGGCCCTGGAGCTCAAAGTGATTGAGACCTTCGATGACCTGAGCTGTCTCATCCGCTGATGTAAAATTGGCGAACGCGAGTCCACGGAAGACACCGTTGTCAAAGTGGTAGTTGAACGCGTAAGGAAGGGGAAGCCCCATCTGTGTCATAATGTCCACTAGCTGCTCCTTCTTCACCGCGAATGGGATGTTCTTGATGACGATTGCAGTGGGTATAAGCTCATCATCGGGGTCCGTAGCGTATTGCTCTTGGCGAAGCTGAGAACCTCCAATATGTGATCCACCGAAACCGGGAAAGAGATTTGATGAGGACATCTGTTGTTGATCCATCCAAGTCTAGATTCCTATGTCAGCCGGGTGCCGGATCTTTTAACGCTTAAACGACTTACCGGAGGAAGAGCGCTTCGCCCTCGAGGGTGTGCTTTCATCCGACCAGTCGCACCGAAATGCGAGAACTGGTGATTCCCACCACCAAAAGCGCTCGGGTTCCAGGTCTGTGCTCCTGGAATTTCATACCCATATGCGCCATTTTGGAGGCCTGGGCTCATTCTCTCAAATCTATGGTTATCGTATCGCATCGTATGATCCTCCTGTCCATAGACGTTGTTCGGCATTGGCCCATAAGCGTCAAATTGACGCGAGGGTTGCCGGTGCAGGGTCTGTTGCTGGTGGCGGTGAGCTCCTGGGGAGCGCGAAGAAGCTGGATCATAAAACATGTCGTGATGGAGGTGTTGATTGTTCATAGTTGCTGAACGTAACCTTGCCAAAGATACCGGTAGATCAGGTCGGCTGAGATAGGGTTCTGACTTCAGCGACGATGAGTCGAAGGCCCAGCAGATATCAGCTTTGCAGAGTTGCTCTTTTCGAAGATGATTCGATTATCCTTTCTTGGTACCGAAACAGTCTAAAGAGGTTTTGATAAGACAAAGGTAGGTATATTATGACGCGCACGTCGATCGTCGTGGATATTGACAATGATGATCGTGAGCGTGACAGCCGTGGAAGTCGTTGAATCAGCGAGGGAAAAAGAATGTGGGAAGTCCTGAAGTTTCAGCCTGCTATTGAAATCGGGATGGTGATCGTGGGTGAACAGTCAAAGCGACCTCAGAGGCGAGCTTGAGCTGTCCGAAAGCTGAGCTGCTCGCTGAAGGATTCTTAGCGATCCGAGCGGATCAGATGACCAAGGCAACAGAGGATGGGATTAAAGTGGAGTAGCCATGTACGCTTAAGTGGCGCAAGAAGACAAAGACAACAGACGATGGCAAGCATACAAAGGAGTCGAACACTGGGAGTATGGAGGGAGAACAGGAGGAAGAAGTTGGCAGATGAGATGAGGATAGCGAGGATACAAGTAGGCTAGCGGGAGTCAGTCTTGGCCTTGGCCGTCGTAATAAGGTGCTCGCTAATGAGATTGGGACAACGTGGGACCCTGGTCTCTTCCTTAGAGTATCGACTAGAGGAAAAGGGGAGCTCGAGGAGCAATGGTGGCACACATCGTTTTCACTATTCAGGGTGGTCCGAACATCATCTTGTAATTATATGTGCGCTCAGCTATTGTTGCATCTGGAAAATGTACGCCATCACTCTCTCGTAAAAGGAGCCGCACTGGTAGGGATTTTCTCCACCATACGGAGCTTTCAGCCTCCACACTTGCGTTCGATTGGAGCGCTGGCATTCACTCTCACACTACCTATGAAAGCACCTCGGACGCACATGGTTGGTCCCTCCCGCAAACCTTCGAGAAGGACCGCAGTGCGATGACTCGACCATGGGAGCCGGGGCTGTCCCCCATTTGAAAGGCGGGAGCCATCCTCTAGGGGCCGACCACTTGGGATGGCTCCCATGCCCGTCGTGCGACACTGATCGCTCCACTTGTGGATCGGCTGGTTGTATCGACTCTTCAGGAGTCAGATGCTGTGGACTAATGAAATGCAAAGGAAAAGTATGTTCGGATTCTTTGTCAAAACCGCCATCAATATCGGCTGTCGTGTCTGAAATGAGGGAGTTGCCGGTTGTGGCGAGCTGCAGCAACTGGTCCGCTTTGGCTTGCAGAACCCCGCGCTCTTCTATAAGGTGAAGTAATTATACTTCGTGGTCTAATATGTGATCATTGCGCCATTATAAAGGCATCTTCCTCAACCGCAAGGCATAGTGACTATCTACTGCTGTAAAGTAATATGTGGAACCAAAGTGACTAATTCATCAAGTCGTCAACTCGGCAATCCGTCTGTCTGCGCCCGCAAGACTGCCAGTCAACTCAACGGCCGTGCTTCAGCTTCGCGCAATGGCCTGCAGACGCCATGGAAGAGCTTCTTTCCCGATTCAACTAGTCCGCGGCGTATCATGTAGCATCCCATCGTTCTGGCTGGTCAAGAGCAGCCTCGGTGTCTGATCGCCAACGTTTCAATGTTCCAATGCAGATGATGCTGCATGCCCCGCTGCACAATCACGCGGATCGTCGGGGGCGTTTGCGGTCATGTGACTTGATGGAGGGTTGGAAGTGGATGCGGCTCTTTGCTCACAAAGGAGTAAAGTATCCAATTTCAAGTACTCATTCCGCGCAACCCCAATGATGTGGTCGCGTCAATCCGACTATAAGTACAAAGGTATATTGTAGCAATTACCTTATCAGCACCTGATCATGCATTCGTTACCTCTTCTCAAGCCTGCTTTCCAACGCCTTGCCTTGATGTTATGCGATTGCATTGACCTACATGATCGCGCAGTCACCCTTCTTGGCAGCTTCATCTGCCGCCAGCCCTGGGTTGTCATTGCGTCGATACAGGCCAGGTGCTCCCTCCACTCCACCGAGACCTCCTCTTCCGGGGCCCGAGTTTCTAAAACTGTTCCGTCTCCGCGAAGGGGATGTAAGAGATGGTGAATTGGCAGAAGGCGGGCTCATCGGGCTCGACGCTACGGGAGAGTCCCCTATCGTCGTCGCGTTCTGTGTGTACGCGCTCGAATGCCTCTGCCGACCTTGCGGACGAGACGCCGTTCCCTGGCTGGAATTAGAGGCGTTGGGATGTGCGGGATGGTTTAGTGGAGGGTGGTAAGCCGGGCCACGAGCTGCCTGCTCGTATGAGGGCGGTGGGGTATCCTCATTCTCAGCGGTCCTTGCTGGCGTTGTCCTGCTGTTACTGGTAGTCGCTACAGCGGGACGGCTTTCAAGTCCACTTCTTGAACCAGCTGCGCGGGGGTTACGTCCTCGAGGAGGGAGTGACGGATGGCTTTCAGGTCTGGTTTTCCCACCACGTCCCCTCGTAGCCGGTTGCGATTCCAGAAATGCTTGCGAAAGCTCATTCTCTCGTTTGCGAGCAGCAATCTCCTGTCGCTCGCGTTCTTCCTCTTCCTCTTGAAGTTGCAATGCGAGAGCCAAATCGTGGTCTTCCTGCTCGGTATTTGGTGATTTCGGATTATCTTCGAAATCCTGCAGCGACAGCGCTGACAAGTCTGGAACGGCATTGTCTTGATCTTGCGGCCCCCCAAATTCTGCTTCATTAATCGCTGCAGGTCTCCTCGACCTTCCGCCAGCGCCCGGTCTTGTTACCATTGTCCAACCAGGGTCGTTACCAGAGGGTGTACGACTGGACTGAGTATGATTATTGCCCACTGGTCGAAAGTCGCCCGCAAAGAACTCGCAGCCCTCTCCACTCACGTCGACTAAGCTTTCCCAGACGACCTCATCGTGTCCGGCATAGCCCATATCTGTAACAAGGGTGAAAAGCTGACCTGATCGAGGATGCCTGTACAGCGTGCTGAAGTGGTCGTTTCGAAAGAGTATTGCTATCTGACCAGGGGCAAGCGACTCTGTGATGCTGTCGAGGCCATAGCCAGTGAGCTGGGTTGCGGACGAGGATAGGAAGTATTTGATAGTAGCAATGTCCTCTAGGAGGAATTGCTCGCTCGGGTCAAGACCTTGGTGTGAAAGCTTGTCTTCCAGTTCTTCTTCGGCGAACATGAGGTTTTGTGCTTCTTCGTAGGAATTCGCTGATCGGCTTAAGGCCGCAAATGCTGGATGGTTTCGTGGTGGCACCCAACCGTGGATCAAAGGTACTGCGAATGTACTGTAGAGTTGCATTTCCGTGGTATCTTCGAAACCTCCAGCAAATCTTACCCCTGATGGATTGCCATGCGAAGATGATTCATGAATTGGTGCATCCATCAGATTTACAGGGTGCTGTTCGGGTGGTATGAATCTGGGATTCACGTTCATACCAGTATGGAGATTAACCAAGAAAGCGTAAAGCTCACTGACATCAGGAAGATTCTGCGCTGCATCACCTCTTCGACCAGACATAAGCTCGTCGATCACCGCGTCCAGCAGTAAACCTAGGCTTACTTGTTCGCGCCTTTCTAACGTGTCTAAAAGAGCTGTCTCAAGCCCTGCCGGTGTTGAAAGTACGAGTGCATTCACAAGTGCAAGCAACGGACATGGCCCATTTGCGTTCTGTACCATTATAGGACTCCTGCGAGGATTTGTACGTGAGAAGGCATCGAACCAATTGACTAGCCTTATCTGATACGTTTCGCTCCTTTGTTTCTTGCTTCTACCTTCGTCCACCTCTGGTTGCGATTGAATTGCGATAGCGCCCTGTCCATTGACTGAGGTGTCGATCCAAGGCTGCAGCGGACTAGGTGCCAAAGCACCATTCTGTTGCGGCCCTGTCTGGGCTGGCTGTGAGGGGTCTATGTGACCGCTAACGAGAGGTAATGGTGGGAGGTCTTTACTATCATTGTAAGTCTGGCGTATCTCGGTCTTGTCAACCGGGCCAGATCCTCTGTCTTGCCATGCTGCTCCTAGCTTTTGGGTTCCACAATATTGAGACCCAGAGTGATCTGGCTCCACCACTGGCTCATGATGATCATATGGGGCGTTATGCCCTTTGTTTTCGTACCATGCATCTGACTTTTCCGAGGCCCAGACCGCCTCTTCGCCGATACCATTGCCAATGTAGGATGGTTGCTGCGGCGCCTGAGAGTTCGTGAGGGCCATGTATGGCTCGTCTAACGGCGCGCGACATACTGGAGAGCATCCACTGTCTGAGTTCACTGGCCCCACAACTGGTGCATCTACTAGATGCAATCAGTACATCCGTTCACCACGCTTCTCATGAAGAGGGGGGAGGCGGACCTGGATGTTGCTCTATGTGTATGTTTGCATCAAGGGCTGTCTGTTCATCGGCCCAGATATCGACACTACTCGATTCGCTGATCAAATTTGTTGTGGGTAGAGAATTATTCTCTAGATTGCGTAAAAAGGGGTTGTTCGAACTTGATCTGGCTCTTGACTGCCCTTGTGGAGGGTCGCCCAAATCACGCTCAAGGACTCCTGATGATCCGGTAGGTATAGAATGATGACTTTCGAAGGAGGAGCTTGGAGTTACAAGAGGTTGCGGTATCTGGAGGGAAGGCGGCAGGATATTGGAATGAGATTTGATTTGGCTATCCAATTCGCCTCCATCCTCCTCCAAAATGCGAGGTGAATGATCGGCGGTCAAGCCTTTAGGGGATAGTCCACGAGGACTCTGGACATCTTGCCTCTGATCTTGCCGTTCATCGTCATTCGGTACGAAGGTTGCCTTACTACTGGATAACTCGAGGCCTGGAGACTGAGACACCGGTTTTGTGGGTGAGGAAGACGTCGCTGGATAGAGTATAGCAACAGACCCTTGTGCTCCGCCACCGTACGTTGGCTTTCGTAAGGTCATGGTGCCCGTTCAGTAAAGTAGGCTTCAGTATTGAGGACAAGTGAGGGGTATCTCGAGGCTTCGCATATCGGGAAGATCGTAAGTTCCCTACAACTTCTCCCCGCAGTAGTCGCCACTGTCTTAGAGCAGCTTCAAAGTCGTGCGGAAAGTTGTTTCAGGCTTTGCGAGGCGAACTCATAGGCTCTTCAACTCCCGGAAACGGGCTTTGCCCAATGGCAATGCTAGTGAGTATTAATGGGTAGCTTATTGTAGTCTTCTCACTTCGACGTCGTGTCTTGCGTGATTCTGGACTTCAGCTCCGCGAATGTCCAATTGACTGTTCGATGTGCTTTGTAGGTTGTAGGTAAATAGTGCAACAAGGCTTGGCCACATCGATGAAGTTCAGCGCGTTCCAGGTCGGTGCCTGCCGCCTGGTAATCGATAAGCGACGAGCTAGTAATCTAAGCTATATTTAGAATATTCACAAACGAGGACTTCCAGGTTGAATGTGGAAGTTTAGTACGAATTAAAAGGAATACATTGTCAAGACTTCAAAGGCTCGAAATGAGACCCGGCCTCGTGCAAGTAAATATTTACATTGCCTTACAGCTACCATCTGATCGAATTCAAGTCGTCCAGGTTGTGCCCAACACGTACGTTACATAGCTTCAGTGAGCAAATCACACAGCCCATAGCAAGAAAGCGCAAGGCTGATTGGTGAAGTACCATTTCCATTGGTAAATATGGAAGCTTTCAAGCCAATGATATCATTGGTCGTCCATTTTATCTTACCTACGAACTCCGCGACAAAGGAGAGTCTACGTCCCAATCTGGATTACGGGTAGTAAGTGCAGCAGAGCTGTATGCAGATATCGACGAAGGAGAAGCCTTGACACCAGCCGAGGAAGTAAGTCTTCGAGCTTCTACTACCAAGAATGGACCGGAGTACGAAGTGGTTGGTGAGAATGGGGAAGTTGTATTGCGAACCAACCGTGGAACTGTCGATGATCCCAACAGCCAAACAATGACCATGGCCGAGATCGAAGAATTAAAGGCTCAAGGGACTGGATCTGGAAAGGACCTCATTGCCAGAGTCCTCGATTCGCATGTGGCACTCGATCAGAAGACTGCGTATGCGCTTGCTAAGTATACTTTGCGAAAGACCAAGAAATTCTTGAGAAGGTTTACAGTTCTACCCCTGGATATACCATTGATGGTTAGATGGATGCTGAATGACAAAGACCCGATGAAGATTATGGAGATCAGGGAGGAAACCTTGGCCATGATAGGAAGCCTCTCAAATGTCCATTGCACGCCGGGAGAGGCTTTAGAGCAGCCTGATGGTACCATCACTGAATTAAGCAGTGGCAGTTGGCTTGTTATTGATGAAACCGGAGGACTACTAGTTGCGAATATGGCTGAACAAATGGGCATTCTGCATGCTTCGGATTCCGAGCCTCCAAACTCAGCACAGGGAATTCAAAATGGAACCGTTGAGACCCACGAAGTATACCAGGAGAACCTTTCGAAACAAGAACCGCCAGAGACAGTTCAGCGTCCGAGACCAATACACAAGTTTCCAAAGCTGGCAGACACCAATACTATCACCCTAATTCATGCCAATTCTCAACCTAACCTCTCCTTACTCAAGTACTTCGGCTTCGATGCTGGGAATCCATCACCATATCATCCACTATACAAGCATCTAAGAACTCTCTCCTGGCTACAGCTTATTGCGCCGCAAGACGATTTAGGCTATATGGAGCCAGAGACACTACCTGACGAAGTGGTCCAGACGTTCAAGAGTAGCAGGAAAGGCAATTATTACCGCAAGCAACGGAGATGGGAACGTATCAAAAAAATCGTTGACGAGACCCGACAAGGCGGCTTTGATGGTATGATCATCGCAACCGTCATGGACCATACAGCGATCCTACGGCACACTGTTGCTCTGCTACGTGGCGCGGCACAAGTCGTAATATATTCACCGACTATCGAGCCACTTACTGAACTCGCGGATCTCTACTCGTCAGGGAGACGAAGCGCCTTTATAACTGATCCACCCGATCCAGCCTCGATGCCTACCGAAGACTTCCCCTTGGACCCTACTTTGTTATTATCGACCACCATGCAGACTATTCGGTGTAAGCCATGGCAAGTGCTTCCGGGCAGAACCCATCCGCTCATGACCGGCCGAGGAGGCTCAGAAGGATACATATTTAGTGCAACCCGAGTGTTACCGGCCCCTGGCAAAGTCGAAGCAAGAGGTAAGTACAAGAGGCGAAAGATGATTCAAGGCGATAGTTCGAGAGTCTCGGAAGCCAGGGAGTGCTCGCCTGAAAGTCCAGAGCCACTGACCGGCGCTGCACAGACAAGCACGCGGACTGAAAGCGAGCATAGCAGCATGCAAGTCGAGAAATCTTGTGATCACTAGCTGTATCTATCATACCAATCATAAAGACTTGCCCATGAATTTCCGTTTCGTGAAGCTCAACCAAAACTGCATATGCGTCAGTATACAGCTTGCCAGCGCCGCACGAATACCGCAGGTAAGGCTCTACCTTCGAAGGAACATTGCCATCAGCATACACCCGCGCAAGCAGCCTGATCGCCAACTCTTGCCGCACTTGCGACAAATATCTTAAAGACATCAATCAGTAAATATTACCCCATGCGTGCTTCGCAGACGTACTGCCTCAACGTCTCCGCATCCTGCCTATCCCTCGGTGCCTCGAAAGCCTGATTCAGCGGGAAACTCGCATCCCCCGGGATAGCGAATTGATCCAGTGCCGTGTTCAGCAACGCCTATTCCCCGTCACATATCAGCATTTATCCATTCCACTAACATTTCCAGCTCTTGAATTCACCTTCTCCGCCTCCTTCCTCCCCATCCCCTGCCTCACCTTCCCCAAACACTCGCTCACAAACAGTATCCCATAGATGAGCAACCGATCTGCGGGGCCCTTGATCTCGAAATTGCGAAAGAAGGTGTTGGCGCGGAAGAGGGAGAGGATCTCGTCGAGGGGGTCGTAGGACTCGTCGTTGCCGTCGATGTCGAGCTCGGAGGTGCCGGCGGGGAGGGGGGGGAGGGTGTAGGCGGGGCCGCGGGTGCGGGTGCGCAGGGGGAGGAGGGCGAAGTTGCCTATGGGAGGAAGAAAGTCAGGGGGGGAGGGGTGCGGGTTGTGGAATGAGAAGGGAGGGGGAGGGGTTATAATGGTACCTATTGTGCGGACATCTTGGTCGTTGAGGAAGACGGAGTGGTAGGCCTGAAAGGTCTTAGCAACACTAGCAGTGGACTTAGATATGATATACTTGCGGGCATGATGGAGTGTGACTTAACTATCAGGGCTCCATGCAGTGCTACAAGAACTGTTCGAGTACTATGAGGTACGGCTCCTCATCTTGTAGGGCTGAAAACGTGATGGAAGGCTTGGCACCAACCGAACGTCAGTCATCATGCTTTTGTCGAAGAGACCGGTCCCCTTTCCACACTCCCCATATCCTTGGGGCTCTAGACTCACCTGAGTACTTATTACCACTAGATGATCCACTTTAATTCATCTACCTGCTCAGGGACTGAGCCAAGAATCAGTCGAAGACCACACAGACGCGCTGCCATGTAGTGGCTTCGCTTCCTTGTTCTTACTTTCGCCAATAGGAGGAACTTGCAGGCTTGGGATCTAACCGTTGTTCAACCGGTCAAGGCATTAGAATTACAAAGCACGCGGCGCCTCTTGGTCTCATGGCGTCTGGAGCGGGGCTTGTATCTCGCCGACCGGCATACTTCGCGACGAAGCCATAACTTAACCAATGCATAGTCCAAGGCATCAAAGTTCGGTCTCAGAGACTTGAGCTGAAAGAGGCAATCGAACTCAAGGAAGTTCGAATTCTCGGAGAAAGTTCTTTCCTCAATTGGAGTGGTCGCATCCGTATGTCCGAATATTGCCTTAACTCCGATCTCTTGATTGTGGTGGTGTGATACTCTCAATTCCATATAAAGATCCTCGAACATCCCATAGCCTCTATTCAAGCCATCTGCACCGCGGAATTCTTTGCTTCGACCAGCGTATCTCGCTGTTCTCCAGAGAAGCGTACCCTACATCTTATATCTTGATCGTCTTCCATCCCGAGGTATTCACCCATCGATCCAACAACATGGCCCAGCAATATGCCAGCAAGCAGCCTCAAGGCTTCAAGAACCATGTCGAAAAGGTTGCTATCGTCGGCGTAAGTCATCCTCCCCCTTCATATATCATACATGCAAGGGCGAATGGGTCCTTCTTTGCTTGCCAAAGCCCCTTAGTTGCTTCTTTTATTGCCTTGGTTGGGGTCTCTTACCGAGTCTGTTCTTTCTTACGATTTTACCTCTTTGAGATTGGCCGTTCAATGGTCGATAGCCCACCAACTCTCTCGTTACATCGTTCTTTCTTGAAGATGCCTTCTTTCATGCAAGCCCTTGACTTGGAGAGCCTGCCGACAAGTGGGATAATTAAGTTCTGATACTCACCCCTTCCCTTGGCTGAATACTCTTCACTCGTTTGTCACTGATGTTCTCACTGTCAGGTCGGTGGCTCAGTCGGCAAATTTATCACCGAAGAGCTGCTCAAGACTGGCAAGCACACCGTGACGGCCATCACCCGTGCTGAAAGTACGAGCACCCCACCTGCAGGGGTACAGGTCGCAAAAGTTGATTACTCCGACCACTCAAGCCTCGTCAAGGCCCTCACAGGCCAAGAAGTCCTTATCATTACCATGGGTGTCACCGCTCCGCCTGATCAGCAAGGCAAACTTATCGCCGCCGCCACCGAAGCCAAAGTTTCCTGGATCCTTCCTAATGAGTGGGGCTTCGACATCAAGAATGAGCAGCTGGTCATCGACATAATGGGTGCCAACCACTATGGCCAGATTCATCAACAGATTGAGCAATCCGGCAGCAGTTCCTGGATCGGCATCGCCTGCGGCTTTTGGTACGAATTCAGCGTCAAGAACGGGCCGGAGTGCTATGGCTTCGACCTCAAAGACCACAAAGCCATCTTCATCGACAATGGGGATACAAAAATCAATACCAGTACCTGGCCACAGTGCGGACGCGCTGTTGCCAACCTGCTAAGTTTGAAAGTATTACCGGATGATGAGAGCGATAAGAGCGCACATCTATCACAGTTCAAGAATGAGGCCGTCTACATCTCTTCCTTCCTCCTAAGTCAAAAGGAGATGCTCGCCTCCATTCAGCGCGTCACCAATACGACTGACAAAGACTGGACAATCGAACACCAAGACCACAAAGAGCGCTACGAAAGCGGGCAGAAGATCATGAAGGAAGGCAATCGACTCGGCTTTGCGAGGTTGATGTACACAAGGATGTTCTACCCGAATGGAGATGGGAATTACGAGGCTAACAGGACGTTGGCGAACGGGGCGCTTGTACTACCCAAGGAGGATTTGGATGAGGCCACCAAGAAAGCTGTAGAGTTGTATGAGAAGGAGGGGGGATATAGCTATGCGAAGAATTAGGCATAGAGCTCTCACTGATGCGACGAGTTGCAACAGGAGGTAATGGCATCTAGAAACCGAGTGGTTGCCCAGGAAGTTTCAATATAAAGCCAATGTCGAAAAGGTTAACGAACAGATTTCCTCAATAACATCTCTGACGCGCTGGGGTCTTTAGTTGAAGGTGTGCCGCCTAAAATTTGTGCCATACCTTAGGCCAGCGTCTGTCGGTTCCGTTATCCTCTTCCTGCGAGCATTCTGCGAGTCTAGATATCTCATTCGTCAACTCGAGTAATAAATCTCCGTTCCCAAAGAACATCCATCGTACCTGGGATACGGATCATGTTGTTCCAATATTACCTTTGTTGATATAAGAGCTCTATACTCTCCTTTCCCCAAACTCCCTTCCTCCTGGTGCTTTCAGCCGATCTTGGGAACTGCAGGCGGCTCGAATGGGCTCTTCACCAAGTGTTGGGACGATGCCCTCCACGTGCGGCCCAGCTGCGCCGCCAAATGATGGTCGACGTCGCGGCTGCCCAACAGATCCTCGTTTTCGCAGACATCAATAATATTCATCCATCCAAGACATGGAAGCTGTATTGGCTCAGTGAGTACAGTCAAAATCGCGCTGTCTTGGGTTATCGATGATTGGGAAGCTGGGGTTCTGGATCCGAACCTGTGGCCAAGGGAAAGGGATGGGAAATGCCGACCCCCAATACAAGCTCCAAAGGAGGCTACTCGTCTCCCAGTACTGTGAGCGCTGGCAATACAAGCACAAGCACAGGCGCAAGGAAGTTGAATGGAACGTGGAGCAGGTAACTCAGTTGACATATTCGTGAATGAAGGCATGCATAGGCTCGCTTGTCTTCTCTGATAGTCGATTCTATCTATCTATGAACGCCCATCATCAGCTCCGATGGCTGTTGAGATATTTTTCCCCAGCATCAAGATTGTCGCCTCTGCTCATGCTCTTGGCGACGGAAGACCCTGAAGGCTTCACTCCACCTCCATCCGCCGCACATCGAACCTAAAACCATCGCCCTCACCGTCCTCCGCCTTGGAGTGGAAGCACCCATCGTTGTCATACGTCGTTTCCCAATCCTCGGAATGAGCGTCTGCTGTGTTAGGAGTCTCTAATTGGCGTCCATTACCGCAGCATAGACTTCGAAGATAATTTGGGCTGTTTCCATGTAAGAACCGTGCTATTCTACGACGGCTAGATAGATGTGTCGGGTAGTGGTTTTGGATGGGTTGTTGAGTATCTGTTTTGGTGTTGAAGTCGCTTGGCTGCGACGTTTGGCTGAGGGAGCTGGGAGGGGAGAGATGGGGCGCTTGTGTGACATTGCTCTTGAGGTGATTGATAACTTTGTTCTTGAGGTGACTGATGATTCTGACCCTGAAGTGACTTTGGAGACCAAGTCGAGCGTAAAGTACCACTCGTGATTTGGGATCCAATCACATCATTCCGTAGGGATGGCTTGGTATTGAGCTTAGGGTCGTCTCAGGGTTTGAAGGCTCCAAATCACTTCGCAGTTGTACTCTAGGTAATTTCACATACTTAATCAAGGCTAATGGGTCGTCCTCTCGAAGATTGATAGTCAGACTCTGCGTCGAAAATGTCAGCGCAAAGCACGTGAATATTCTCATCGTGTTTAAGGGGGTAATCCTAGCGCGACTTTTCACCCTCTGCAACAAATCTCGACGCTTTTGTTGGTTGCCAAAGCAAGGCCTGTCATAGGATAAGGTGGACCTGAGCAACAGCCTGCGTAGACACAAACACGGAGAGAATGGAGCAGCGAACATCGTAGAGTCCCCAATAAACTGGAAGGACAGTATCTGGTTCTCATTTCCAAAGGATCTTCTTCCAAATCTTCGTCGTTCTCCGAATCTACTCTCGATGAGATTTCCACGAAAAACTGTGATACCGGCACTTGAGAAGAACGCACATTCTCGCGGTCCCAGATCCGAAGAATGGACGTTACGATAAACCCGCAGCACCAGTCACCACTCTTTCGCCTACCAATAGAGATCCGCTGCAGCGTATATGACCTCGTCCTTGGGGCAGAGATCCTAGCTCCTAGTAGCCTAGACGACGCCAATAGAATCGTACGCTGCGAGCGGAAACTCAGAGCTCCCGGACCACGACTTCGATACCCAAGCTGCTATAACACTCCCGCCTCCAGCCTCCTACTGACATGCCGCAAAACGCTCGTCGAAGTAGGCGCACTGCAGCGGCGTTTGCATCGATCACACGGAATACCAACGTGCAAGCTCGACCTAATCATCACTCGCAGGTACGTGATACCTACATGGATCTATGCCCCATATCAGGATAGGGAGACCGAGTACAACCTCGAGGTCTCCCTTCGACTCATAGACGTCCTGCGCATTAGCACCCTTTCTACGAGCGATTACTGGATGGGCACTATGTCAGCCCCACTCATGGCCATCTTGAATAGGCTCGTCCATCATGGCCCGCAATTCCTGCCCCCTGTGCAAGTGCCTGCACCAGAACCTCTGAGATTCAATGCCATTACCATGGACGTTTCCTGTCTAAGCACCCGTGGTGTCGGCCCCTGCGCGCTGTATTATGTGCCACCACCACGAGGGGCGATGCCAGATCATGCGCTTATCGGTGTATTCGAATTCATGTGTGACCTGGAACGCAGTGGGCTACTTTGGGGAAAGGTGAGGGAGATGAGGATCTCTTCAATGCAGCTGGGGCAGGGGATGAGCGTGAAAGTGACGCATCAGAAGACTAGTCAGACGGAGCTAGATTATTGGGCGAGTAAAGGATACAAGTGGGATCCGATTGCCTGATAATTTGCAACGATGTCATCATCAACCAGCTCTACCAAGATCCTTTGTGCCCTTCGACTGCTACAGAAAAAGAGCCTAAGCGACTCGCTATCGAATCGTGGAAGTTTCCTTCTCAATACGCTCCTGAATACACACGACAGCAAGAAGAGAGCCACTAATTCGGCGGGCGACAGCAAGGAGCACCCGTATGTGGTACCGGCTACCTTACCGGCAGAGCCAATTATTCTCACACGAAAGTCAGCGCTTTGATAAATCGCCGCGGATCCCATCGAAAGTTCTATAAAGCGAATTTCCTGCTACTCCGCCTCTCATGAACGATCCCCAAGTAGTGTTCATCGAATATTCGGCTGGATTGACACCAAGGTCATTGCTAACGGCAGCACCTCGTCCCATAATTATGTTCGGGATCGAATTTTCAATAGGCGATGCTGCGTACACCTCCCTGCAGTTTGCTATCTTCCTGCCCCTAAAATGGTTGATCCAAAGACCATGTCCACCCGATCGTCGCACCACGTCTTGGAGGTAAAACATTTACATACTACCCAAAGATAGAGCCATCATCGTCAACAATGCCGTCGGCACTGGGAGAACACCACAGACCGGGAGATGGCCGACAAAACATCGAGAACAAGACAGTAAGATGCCAGAGAGCTTTCCAATTTCTGATGTATACTTAACGATTTTCAATGATGATGTAAGGGGTGGTTGAAATACTAAGAGTCAGAGATCGACTACTAAGCATTTCGAAACATGTGCAGCAGATTCAGATCTATTGGAATTATCGAGGTAGCTGAAGACTCTCATTCGAGTATACAGGCAACAAATTGTTTTGGACATACGAAACCCACAGATTCCTCACCAAGGTCCAAAAGAATACTCATCGTTATCCCTCCCATCCACATCTCATCGTCCTCCCAAAAACCCCGCCAAAAATCGATTTTAAGCCACCACTAAAAAATCAATCAACCTCTCCATCTTCCCTACAACATCCCACCCCAACCAGTCATTGTCTTACATACGTCTCAGGTCCCGAAAGCTCTGGATTCTTTTCTGAAAGCATATGTACAGTAACAAGCCATACCCCAGCCGTTATGGTGGGGTACCATAGCCTTTTGGCTTAGCTGGAGCAAGGATAAGGCGTCCAGGGTTTACGATGTGTTGTATTGAACAAAGAAGGAGAGCGTGGGGGACGCGGCATCGCCCTCTTTCAACTCACCTCCACATACTCCTCACCAGCTCCGGCTTGTACACCTACCCGACGCACGGAATTCAGCCCCTATACATCACGCTCGTATCACTCCTCACCAGCTCCGGCTTGTACACCTACCCGACGCACGGAATTCAGCCCCTATACATCACGCTCGTATCAAACTATTCCGTGTACACAACCGCCGGGCAACAGCGCGCCAATCTCACTCCGATGGCTCCAAGTCAGAGATGCAGCACGAGCAAGTGACGAAGCTCGCCGCACAGTTGGAAAAGCCATCGAGAAGCGAAACAGCTGATTGTGCTAGACTACGTACTAGTTCCTGGGGCGAGAGATCAGATTGCTGCTGTAAGAGCGGGTGAGGCATCGAAGATCAAGGACTCACATTTGGGCGCATAGGGTGATTTTGGGTCTGTGGATCTTGTGACTTATGTTAGGCTCTGCTCTTTGGTTCTCGTGAAAGAGATTACACAGTTGGTAGATCCTATATTTAATCCAAAGGTCGATACTTGGCATGTATTGCCGCAGCACCGAGAGGGGGTTTTATATTGCTTGGCTGGAACAGCACCAATCCCACCCCATCGCTTCTTATTCTAGAAACGCAGCCAGAAAGCATCATTCAACCTTCTCGATGCCTAGTGCCACAAACACTGAGAAGCCATCAACAAGCGAAGTAGTCAACCATGTCAAGCTAGTATTCCCTAGACCCATGTCTCAACAGTGGGATCTGAATCTGCTTTAGGGGCGGTGGATTTGGGGGGCGGTGAAATCACGAGAGATGATGGACTCGGACTCCTAGAAAGTCATAGGGCGTTTTGGGTGTATAGATCTTTGTGATCTTTGAGAGGCCCTGCTCGTTCGTTCTCGTGAAAGGGGGTTACATAGTTGGTAGCTGCATCGTATATTCAAGAAAGGGTTTGGTTTCACATGGTCTCTGCAGCATCGAGAGGCGGTTTGATATTGGGCAACTGAGATGGCATCAATCTCACTCACTCGCCTTTCTAGTCCCGAGATGCAGCAAAGAGAATTCAACGAAGCTTGCGTCAAAGCTCGCAAAGTCATCAACATGCGAAGGAGCCAATCATGCCAGGCTACCTGACTACTCTCGAAAGCGATGCCTCGAAATGTGATCAAATACTGCTTACAAGGCGGGCGACGCACAAGAGATGATGGACTTTGGCTTCAGGCGTACAGCGTGGTTTGTGCCGTAGGCTTGTGGGATGTGTGAGGCTCCGCTGTGTGCCCCGTTCAAGGAAGGTTATGTGCTTGGTAGATAGAATCCAAGGTAAGCTCCGCGACCAACATTATCGTTGCATTGCTCTGGGTATTCATATCTCGCCGGAGATCTCCAAAATATGCGCTGTAAGACAACATATTTTTAGTACCAAACGCTCTTAATTTTATGAACAGATGCCAAATCAAAGAATCATATCCCACAAGTGAGGTCAACTAGTTGTGCGGTAGCGCAAGTGCGGTCGCACTCCGAGAGCTCCTAGCAGTTCACGAACTCCAGAGAAAAATTCGGGTCTAACGGCTTCGCTTGCTTTTGCCTTTTTGAAGGTTGTGGTAGGTTGTGGGTTCGAACCTGGCTGCGGTCCAGGCTGTTTTGTTGTTGGGGCTTAATACTGTTCTTCGCATCAGTGTTGAGGATTTTGGAGCGAGCACTAGTGGGATTGATAAAAGATTAATAATGTTTTTTGTATGAAACGGAAAGGGGTAATACTTGATCAGCGAGGATGGGGCGCAATGCCATGCTATAGGTAAGAGATGGCATGATGGCAGTGTCCTATGTGTAGAAGAGAGTATATAGTAGCCACAACTAATTACCCTTTTTACGCAGAAGTAGCTTCTCCGCTCCCAAGCGCAACAAGATAAGCTGGGAGAAGATCGCTAGGACGAGAATAAACCGGACTTACAGGGATAGCTATATCCAACCCCTGATGTTGTAGCGATGGGAATGCATTGTGCGAGGTAGTCTGCCACACATAAGGGCGGGAGCGAAATAGAAGGCAGAAGCAGTGGAGATGATGATGGGCTTCTGTGACGCATGATGGGAAGGATTGGTACTCAGCTGAGTTACCGTACGTCAGATAGGGAGGTTGGGTGGATGGCAGCTTTAGGGTGGAGTGATATGGGATGAGAAGATGGATAGCGGCGGAGATGATGGTTCCCTCAAGATATATTCATCAGTAGGCTGATTGGGTCGACTTCAATGATGCAAGAATCTCGTTTCGACTTCCTGCGATAGCTGGGTAGAGACATAGCACGGCTATGCTGGATGCTTAAGATGCTCAAGACAAATGAACGAAAAGCGGCCGCTTTAATGTCATGTCGAAGGATCGGAGGACTACTGGGGGTGAAACATCTACTGCGTAGGCGGGTATTAGCTGTCAGCGCCACGGACCCTATCGTGCGGAGTAGAAGAGTTATAATCGAGAAAGGTGTCGCGCGTTGTTAGGAGCTCTCGCGCAATGATGGTGATAAAAAGTGCGATTTTTTCGACATGCGGCCATGGAACCTGGTCCAGTGAAGTTTTGTGTGAACATGCATCGAGGATAGAGCGAGGGAGGGTTTTTGAGTTGGGGATTGTTGGGCTTCGCTGTGTGGTAGCATCGTACTCCCATCGGTTGGCAGCGAAGGGTCCACAGGCCGCGGAGAGCAGTCATGGTTCCAAACTGTTCTCCTCTGAATTGATAGGTGGAATTTACTGCGGCATTTAGTACGGAGTTTTATGGACTATTGGCTTTGGTGGCCAGGCGTCTGTTTTCTGAATGGATATAGGTCTTAAACCGAACGAGCGAGTATTCGTGGAAAGCGGTGGGAATCTGAAGACTGTATGTATTCTCCTCTTCGAAACGTAATTTCGCTCTTTCACTCTCGGCCACAAGTACTGTCCGTATGTGGCGGAGGCTATCTGAATCTCTTGGCTATGCTGGCTCTCATTGTACTCAGTCTCGAGCTCAGGGGGTATGGACAGCTTCCTGATGGACTTACCCAAATGCCTGCGTGCTGGTCGCTAGATCGAATACACCACCATCACCACAATCTGCTCCGCATGCCAAGTACAAACAACGCTAAGCTGGGCTGGGTATTTCTTTGAGCCATGTAGCAGTCTATACTTGTCGATCTACCATGCCTCAAGACCCTAATCCATCGATCGCGCTGTCGTAGAGTAATTGCCTTCAGAAGAAGAGGGTCATGTGCAGTCGGTATTGCTCGTTTCTCAGTTGCCTGAACATCCCCATGGGTGTGGGAGAATTAGATTGGCACGCCGCCCATTTCTTCATCTGAGTCATCCGCTGTATCGGACCTGTACTCGCTGCAATCACTGGATGCACACGCTCTGGTTTTCTCCTCTTGTTCTGAGCTACTGTCATCTGATGCTTCGTCGTAAGGATAATGCCTCTCATGAATCATGCCGTTGGGCCAACGACACTTCCCGGTCCATGTCCGTCGCACCGCGACATAGTCTGACTTCGTCGAATACGACTTGTGGATACGATGAATGGTGGCGCATCCTTTCAAACCTTTCCTACACTTGTCGTAGTATGCTTGGATATCCATAGGACCTCGCACCCGTGGGCGTTGATCGGTGGGCGCATATAGATCACTAGATTTCTCGAGATCTCTATTGTGATCCAAGGCGTATACTTGATCGACGTCGAAACCGCAGGATTCCAAAGCCTCTTCCCATAACTGCCCAGCCCGAAATTTATGTGCGTTTTCCGTCACTGACATGTCAAAGCTGACCGCATGCACGTCCGCACCGTTGTTGATCAGGACGCATAGGCATTCTAGCATCTCTCGATAGAGATCCGCTTCAATTTCTCCTGGATGAAACCAGCCAAGGCAGATATGAAGATAAGAGAATTCGTCTTGATCTTGTGACCTCGGGTTTGCACCATGTCGTAGTAGGGTGGCAAGTTTGGAGGGGACGCGAGGGATGTATCGTTCTTTTTTCCTCCGATACGCCAAAGTCGTTTCCCACTCATACACGGCGCTATCAAGGAGAACGGTCAATGCAAACTTTCCCCTGTTGTCTATTGTCGTCGGGTCAATGTATGGCTTGCCAGATCTTAGAAAGATTGCCAATGCCTCCTGATCAGAATTAGGGTAGTTTACGGCTTGAAAGCGTCGGGAACAGGCTCACATCAGTCGAGTGCTCTAAGACAGCCCACAGCACGCTCTGAGTGACACCGTCACTCCTCTCGAAATGGCTAGGTAACATTGGGTCCGCCCCTGACCTTAACAGAAATTGTCGTATAGCCAAGCTGGCATTGAACTCATCCGGCCACTCCAAGACTCCCTCGAAATCATTACCCCCGTACTGCTCAAGAAGACATCTAAGAAACGAGCATGAGCCTCATGTATCTAGACCCAGTAGTATCCCAACTGTTGATCCACTTACACATAATCTTCGCGAAAGTCCATGTGAAGCTCGAGTGCATCTATATTAGCACCGTGATCAATAAGGAATTGACATATACTCAGCTGTCTATACCACGTCGCGTACTGGTAGGCTTTTTAGAAAACAGTCACAAATGGGCACACAATGACTTACGGAGAGCAAAGACCTGCCTTCGGTATCGCAGTCTGTTAGAGAGGCTTCTTTATCGTTCCGAAGTCCTAGCATGGAGGTCATGTCGCCCATCTCGATTGCGAAGAATATTGCAGACTCGCATGGAAGAAGTGCGTGAAAAGAGAGGGTTGGGCTGAGACTAGTAAATCCAGAGCTTGAAAATCGCTGAAGGAAAGAGAGTAGCAGCTTCTTTCGACTGGTACCCGATTTCGGCCGCAGGCTAACGGTACCCTCGAACCAGTCAACGGGATTGCGAGGACTGAAGCCTTGTCTATGAGGCGCGGCCTTCTTAGGTCGAGATGTGCAGGAGATGACAGCTGTACATTCTTGCGTGTCCAGCACAGTACGGGAGTAGTGCGAACCCACTTTAGCGCAACGACGCTCATTTAGTTTATTTTGGGGCCCGAAGTGGGCCATATCAACCGACTGTGAGGCTGATAGAAGCCCCCTCATCCTTTTGAAGTTACGAGTTGCCACGGCGAGATCCGTATTATCATCGATTCTTCGACGCTTTCTGTTGGGGATGGAACTATCCCTCTCTAAGGCTTCATTGACAAGAAAATCAAGGATCAGCTCCAGATCCTTTATCACTACCTCGGCTGCACCTAGGTCACGGCCCCATGCTGATTTGGACGCGAGAGCCCCCAACCTGTCGATGGCCGTGGTCAAGGCTGTGTAGTCTTGCCCGGTCCTGTTGTTAGGATTCCAGGAGCCAGGTGTGACATCGTTGGGATTCAGCACAACCTGTGTAGACCTTTCATTCAAAGTGCTCTGAATTTGAGAAAGAAGCTCGACAATGGTGCAGTGCTGCGACTTTGACAATTCACTGACACCCTCTAATCTCGATCCAAGGGACAGACCGATGTCAAGTGAAGCTTGAGTCGACATCAATGTATTGGCATTCAGTTGAGAACCTACATGTTGAGCAGCAGCGCCAAGCGCGTCAATATATTGGGTTGAGCCATTCGCGACATGTCGGGCTTGCGTCGTTAGATCTCTGATTGAAGACTGCAAATTGTCCGCGTGTTCGGTTATGTGGCCTTTGATGCCATCCGAGTGGAGCTGTATCTGGCTCACGCAATTTCGCAGGGAACCGTTGACTGTATCATAGCGAAGAACCGAGTTTTTCCCGTGTGCAGTGTTGCGACGACTGCCCGAATAGCGTCAATAGGATCCTGCTACGCAAGGATCCTGGAGGACCGACCTTTCAATGATACTCAACTGCAGCTTGAGAGCTCCTACGTGAGACTGAGCCGTGCTCCACATTCTCTCGAAGTCTTTATCCTTCAACGATGTTCTGACTCTTTTCCAGAATTTCCGTATAAGCCGATCGGACTTGACAACGCCCAGTGCTGCGACGTCCTTCTCAAGGAGCAGGACATCGGCCCGGCAACGGACGATGCTTTGACCGAGTGCGTCCCAGACGTCCTGTTCAGCGCTTTGCTGAGATGGCTGACTGTCATGGGCAAGCTTGCTGAGTTGATCAAGAACCGTTTCGAGCTCTTTCCCTGCGATCGTAAGCCTTGCGAGCATCGGTGGGCCATCACGGATGCTCCCCGTCGTTTCGTAAACGGTTTTGAGAGACTGCAAAGTGAAGCCGATGAGGGTAAGCAGAGTTGCGGCCGCCCCTGCTGCCTCCATGGTTGAAGTACCCGGTGTGAAGGAAGGAGGTAGCTCTGCTGTTGAGTAAGATTGTCTAGGAAACCGAGCAGGAGTTGGCGGTAGAAGAGGAGGAGAGATCTACTGGTCCAGTCGAGAAGGGTCTATGTCAGAAGAGAATTGTCTGAACCTTGAGAAAAGCTACGAGATGGAAGACTGGTCGCAAGGCTGAAGCCTCTGGCCAAAGCCTAAAGAATGCCTGCATGATGCATGCCACCAGCCCCGCCAGCTGGCCGACACAGCCTTCAAACCACCGACTTTCAGACATTGAGTGAGCCAACCGCAGAGGATTGATCGTCTTAGGGGTCATGACCTATTCACACACTGAGTGCAAAATAGGGGAGAGCAACTTTGTACAGCATCCTGCGTGATATATATCGCTGCTCTTGAGGTTCGCACTCCCGTCGCAAGGAACACTTTACCCTTGAAAGGCTAGTGAGAGAGATCACGTGATATAGCACAGAGTAAGGTATGACCCCCGTGTTCTCACGCCCCTTCACTAATCTATTAGCACTCTAGCCACGAGCGTAATTACCTTACATAGACAATCTACCGACCGCATATACATCTTGTAGTCCGGAGTTACAACCCTGCAACAAGATTTGCCTCAATTCTCAAACCTCTAGCTCATTCTTTGGCACAAATTCAACTTTTGACATATGGTCTGAGTACTGAGGCAACAACAAGACAGACTTCCCCCAAACCACACCCATTCCCAACGCCGCAGCTCAACTCCAACCGCATCTAGCCGAGCACAACGATCCCCTATCCTCGTCCAACAAAGACAGGAACAAAACCTCGCTTATGCCCGGCCAGCTCTGGGCTTATCCATGCAAGCACTCCAGCTGCCCCTCCTACGGCAAGACACGGACGCTGCAAAGTAACTTCCTCAACCACCTCAAGGACTTCACCATCCATCGCGCAGCCGAGGCGACCTGGGCGGCGACAATGTGCGCGCGAGTGGAGGTACGAGACGAGTCAGAAGCGCGCTCGACCGCTTTTCGAGCCGAACAATGAGGTCTGGCATTATGGGTACCGTGTTGCGGATGGGAAGGAGGTAGGCGCCAGTCAGGGTCGTGTGGCTAGGCGCAGATGATCTGGTGCAGAGGTACGTTGGCGGAGGTAGACGCAATACTGAAAAACACGCAGTCCGTAAGGGAATAGTAGTGAGCTCGAAGAAGACGGCATGCGTAGTACGACTGTAGACTATGAAGCGGTAGAAGGATCGGATTGTAGTTTGGTGTTGATGATGGCAGTAGCCTCGCGGTGAAACATTGAAGGAAACGAGGTTCTGCTGAATTTTCCCTGACTCAATTCAAATTTGTAGAAAGAATCTTCCTTTCTTTGCTTACCACTTGTGAAACTTGAAGCAGCGCACGCCACCAGACGGGCACATTTGAGTTCCTGACGATTCAAGATCTGCAGGTGTCGTTTATACTTTCCAGCACGACCTCGAATAACCTCTCTATGTACTCCTATAAACCTGCGCCCGTCGCACACCTTCGGCGAGGGGATTGAGTGTTTGTAATATGGATGCGTGTAATCGTAGTTGCATTGTCGCAGAGAGAGAACCTCGGGATGGAGAAGTTTTGAAAGCATATTGATGCTAGCAAGGATGAAAAAGACCAGGAAAAGAGTAGCTTTAGATATGGAAGAGAGGAAAGACAAGTTAAACCGACCCATTGAATATTAGTGACTTGTATTCTTGGGCACGTAAGAGATACAGAAATGATCTATATCTAGATATCGCAGCTCAGTTGACATACCTGGATTATTCAAAATAGACCGACACATTACACCAGCAACAGCTGCACCCCTTTCTCGTCCTCGAAAAACCAGCCACAGCATCTGAGCGATCCCGCCGCCCAACGTTGCTGTCGTTATCAAAACCATCAACACCCCTTACAGGACAATCTCCTCTTATACAAAAGGGAAGCACATCTAGAATTCATGTCCCAACCCCTTCGACCTCTGCGAGCGATAAGCCATCATCTCCGCCGTGTCCTTCTCGAAGCTCGCATCCGCCATAGCACGTTCCTGCCGCCCAGCGCGGCGCTGTCTGATACAGCACAATGTCGAGAGTCCGATCAAGGCAAGGGCAACGGCGCCCACCGAGGTGCCAACTGCAATCTTTGCCCCTGTAGACAGACCGGCCCAGCGTTGGGCGGCGGTTTGGGGCGGTGGTGCGGAGAGAGTGTGTTGTATGGTCGAATTACCTCTGGGGGCGCTGTTAGCGGGGGGAAAGAGTACAGAGGCCCAGTTGAAAAGACCGAGATAATGCGGGAAAGATTAGAAATAGGGAGACATACGGCACCACTTGGATACTCTGCCACGTTCCCGTCTCGTCGCCGTACTTGTACTCCTTGCCCTTGGAGTAGTCGGTGATCCGCGCGCTCTTGACATACATAGTATACGGCCCGTTGTTGTAGTCCGTCTCACCGCCCGCCCAGGCGATGGTCCAGTTGTTGTTCGCCTTGTCGCCTGCAGCCCAAATACCCAACCGCACATACATCGGCGTCTGCGGGAAGCTTTTGCCCCCTTCAGCGTCATTGTAGAGAAGCTCACGCACAGGAGCACCATCGATGAACCACGTGATGCTCTCGTTCGTCCAGCGCGTCGTGTAGTTGTGAAACCCGCCCTGCGGGTTGCTGACAGGATACCACTTCGAGCGCGTCGCCGCCGCAGTGACATTTCCCTTGCCATAGTAGTTCGTCTCCCCGTGCGTGGTGTTTGTCCCCGTGAACTCCCAGTCCACCTCGTCGAGGTCATCGGACTCGAGCACCACGCTGCTGATGACTCCCTTGCCCGTCGCGGCTTTCATCCAGACTTCTACCTCGCCAAAGAGAATATAGAATTTTGACTGAATAGTCGGCGCGTCTCCGCGTTCGGCGATCGTGAACTCGGCGCCATTGTTGCCGTAAACGATGTTGCCGGCGGTGGTGTTCCAGGTTGAGCCGGCGGACGATTGGACGAAGTCGAACGTGTGATTCGTGCCGAGGGCGACGTCAGTGGGACAATTAGTTTGATTTAAGGGATTGCACGATGTAAAGGTCTGCGCTGCAACTTGGGATAGGAGGGCGGACAATAGTCCAATGGAGGTGAAAAGGGACAAGGCAAGCATGATGATGCGTGGGAAGGATTTGGAAAGACAGCGATTTGCTAATGAGTGGCTTGCGATAGAATCGCGATTGTAAAGACTGGCTGGCAGGAGACTGCACGATCAAGAGAGTGTGGGCAATTATGTGAACGGATGCTGGGAGACTTCGAAGACTGTCTTCGAGGGATGTCGAAAAGGGGAGCGGAACGGCTAAGCGGCTGAAGATCCGTCCGCCGAGAGATAAGATTGCAGACTAAAGGTACGCTCCATGGTCTTGCTTCGAAGTACTTCAATGTATTCGACCTCGATCAAGGTACTCGTACCTACCTCGTATACCGTACGTTCTCTTCAAGGCTGTAAAAATCGTACATTAACAATTGGTATTGTTGAAGGCATCAGAACATCCAATTCGTGACAATGGCATCAGAACATCCAATTCGTGACAATGGCATCTGTCAGGCATTCAGTGCTATGCGAGTCTGGCTTATGCAAATAACGATCAGAAAAACGTCCGAGAACATCCCACGGTTCGTGGGAGATCCGAGATCTCGGTATGATACATCTGTAAATCTCTACTACGGCCGTCGGGATACCAGTGCGAGCTTTCATGTACGAACCCATATGCACACCGCAAAATTACAAGATGGCTTCAGAGGCTCATGAACATGCTTGTTGCGCTGGATTCGTAGTGTCAGGGCGAGGGCAAGCATTGCATATGGTTGACTCACGAGCTTATGCACCATTGGCTTGAACGAACAGGCGGTTGCAGTATTCCGATCGGCGCTCTACCTGTATGACGTGTCTGATACCCTCGACACATGAATTCGGGCCCTCTGGCCACGTACTGTTGTCTGCCTCCGTGCACCAAGATTGTGTGCTGTCCCCCGCGCTATTCCAGATTAAGGTTCTGTACTGGCCTTGGTTTGCTGCTGCCGCAGTTCAACATGAAGGAGCGGCCCACTCTGGCGGAAAGGAATTGGTGACCAAGCTCGTATAGACATGCCGCTAGCAAAGTTTGGAGCCAGAGCCAGCATGCCGGAATGGACCAAGTCATGGTGAAACGTGCATATGCATGTAACATGGCGAGGGAACAAAGACTTTGGTAACCAATCGAGACCGCCGGGCAAGAGACATGAGCTAAGAGAACAATGTATCTTTGCGTGGGCTCCGATCAATCGTATCCCAGATAAATGTTGCTCATTGCTGAATGAGAGATTTGGCTTTGACTGCCGGCTCCGTAATGCAGGGTTTTCCTATCGCTGTTCGGTACATTTAGGAGCGAGATTTGGCCTACTACTGAATTGCTGGGTGGTGTGCGTTTACCAGTAACGGTAGAACCCCTGATGTTGGCCTTTCTCGCAGAATCTTGCTTTGCATCATCGCGATCTGGGAATGTATGTGTGGCTGTGCTGTTTGTTGCACGAGCGCGGTCACCCGCAGCAGAGAAACACAGTGATCAGAAACGATGGTAGTGGTTTGAAAGTAGACAACGCGCATTTCGCCCTTGCAGAAGATGATACTTCCGGAGTATTCGACGGGCCCTGCGGATTAGGAGCCTTGTGAGGACGAAAGATTGCGGAAACTTTGCCCAATGCCCAGAAAGGAGATGTACATGGTACCCCAACTTTGGTACTGAGACACCCACGTCTACGATCTGTCGGTTTTCCAAGGCAGACGCCTCATTTCCAAAGCCCAGCCCAGATGCCGTGATGTGAGAACTTTACCGAAATTCGTGGATTCGTAACAGTGGCCGTGTAGAGAGCAGCGTGGGAACGATCATCTGCGGCGTGAGTGTCGATGTGGTGGACGCAACATCTTAAAAGTTGCGGCTTAATTTCAAGTAAGCCCTGATGAAGTGATCCAGAACATTTCTAGAGCTCTGGATCGATGACCTCTGCTGGTGCCGAAGAGAGGCCGAAAGAGGTAGTATATGTGGGTAGAGAAGCGGCCCGATGGTGCTAACGTGGCACTTGCAACAGTCGTACTCGACTGTCGATGTCCAGTATCATCAGGCGCATGTGGAATCGCTCGAGCGACTTGTCTGTGAGAAGCGTTTTGGCATCTTGACCCCACTCAGCCAGCAATTCTTGCCTTCGAGTTTGCAATGCATCCAGTGATGATTGGATGGAATCACCCTGTAGACCGAAAAGATTGTCTATTTCTTCGCGCGCCTCCTGCACCAATCCTGCCCTGCTTAGATCAAGAACCATCGACGCTGCAATGAATTCGTCGATGTTCTTATCTATTGTCGATGGCAGTATGGATTTGTCTTGCGTGATAGTCTCCACAGCACTTGTCGCGTAAGTCGAAAGGTTGGGTTCGGATGAAGATGATGTTAATGGAGGAGAAGGTGGTGATATCGGAGGGGTCAGCATGGCGGGCTTCGGTTGCCATGCACTTCGTGGAATCTCGTGGGTGGCAGAGACGACTTTCTGGGAGTGTTTCCCACGTTTCCGATGTGGATTGGGACTCGGCCCTTCAAAGAAATGGATGGAGGAGGTAGTGCTGGCAGCGTGCTGGTGGGAAGGTGTCGGCGGCTCGTTGATATCTATGCTGTTGACAAGAGGCGATGAAGGAGGTCTGCTGGGATTGAAAGCATGACTACGACTCCGTGATCTGCTTGATAATGCTGTTTGGCGAGCAAGTGCTGTTGATGCGCTTGTACGAAGTTCGGGGATCGACTGCGCGTATATTTCAGCATATGGCAGTTTCTCGTTTGGCACAGCACCTACCTGTGCCAGGTGGGCGAATGAAGGCAGAGTATTGTGCAAGTCGCGAGCCGGTTCAGCGATAGGGGCGAGCCGACGACCACCGTCCCTCCATGAAACGTTCTCATTCATTGCGGTGCTGTAGATTGCTTGCTGTTTGGAGATTGCCACGAGGGAACAGCTCAAGGTCGTTCAGACTGAGGAAATCCCGAGGCAGGACGGTTCCGCTCGTTAGGGCCTGATCGGTCTCGACGAAGCCGGGATTATGTTCCCCTTGCAGCTGGGTGCATTCAGGATAGCGCAGGAAGCAAGCATTAGACCATTTCAGTCGGGGAATGCCATCTGGGCCCCGAGAGATGGAACATGGCGCTTGGCGTGGCAAGATGTATGATAGTCGTCCGAACTGGTGGAGATGGATCACTGGGCCCCAGCAAGGAGTGAGCACGTTTCGGAGGTGCCTCCGTTGCGCGTGGACACAGTGGAGACAGTCGCTGCTAAGCCCAGGGCCAAAATCAACGGTGATTGTCATGCAACGGTGTAGCGTGAGGATGGTGAGGAGTATTGAGTTTGTGTGTGGGAGGGATTAGGAATATGGAGGACTTTGGGGAGGAGAGACCAGGCTTCCAAGGCCAAGAAGGAAGACGAGCGTTTACGGCCGCTTCCGATAGGCTACCTCGTTGTGATTCCGTCCTTCCCCTAAAGTTTAAACCGTCAGCGGGAGCAATCGAACCCTGATTGCGCTCCCCCCACGGTCGACCTCACGTTGCAGCAATCCGCCACTTACGGCAAAGTACTTGCTGCTAAAAGGCCCTCCTGCCAAGTGGCGCAGGGTCGTTGATTTGATTTCCATACTCCTACTTCCAGGTAGGAAAATGCCCGATTAGTAGCAGTACTCCGGACCGTGCGCTACGCGAATAATATAAGGTATGCCAGGCTTCATGTTCGCCGAATAGCTTGACTTGACTCTCGAATCATTGGTATTTGGTCTTGTACGCGTCGCGATGATGGCTTCCCTGTCGAGTATAAAGTCAAAAAATAAAAAACAATCAAAGTCCAAGTGCTCAATCAATTCCAAGGATGCAAGCACTATTCAGTCATCGGCGACATTGTTAACACCACCTTGGAACCAGCAAAGCAAAGCATCCCCCCGCTTAGACCCTCTTCCTCGTACCCGGGGGGGGGGCCGGGGAGGCTGGCGGGACGATCTCCCGGACGCCTTGTGGGAAGTGGCCGTTGTTCAGTGGTCTCCCCGCTGCCGGCACCACCACCAGGCCAAAAGCCGACGAGTTGGGAAAAATGCACTAAGGAAATATATATCATCATCCGACTTACCCGACCCGCCCGCTTGGCCAAGTCATGTCCAACATCATCGCTCATTTACTTGGCCAATATTGACCGGGCGTTAAAGTGAAAGGTCCGACAAACCTGCATCAGTCACGCGACCACCTGTTAATCAAATATCACCGCGACTGTTTTGAGCTATCACCTGATGCTGGAACATCGATGATGGTGGCATTCATGCGCATTGCCGAAGTGTAGTGACTGAGCCTTACCAATCATGGTAGGGGTACCTAAACAATTCGAGGTCTAAGCGTCGTCGGCTCCTGGGGGTGTCTGCCAATGCAAATCATATGGGCACATTGTCATTGGAATACGTCCACCAACCTCGCTTATGCGCAACCAGGCTAAAATTGACAAAGCATCTAACACACTACTCAGATTATCACAAGCCATCCTCCGCTCTATCAGGCGTTGGGGTCTCGTCTGGCCGAACAGAGAGTATCGGTTTTAACACATCCTCTTCAAACCATGGCCAATAGATATCTCGACCATAAGCTTTGACTCGCTCCATAAGCTCCAACAGCTTGAAGACACCATCGAGGTTCTCGGTAGAGGAATTTAGTGTAGGGAAAGGACCGCGAAAAGACTTGTTGATCGGAAGAAATTAGCCATTGCCACTCTCGAATTTCATTCATAGCTTGGACATTACTTACTACTGCTCTATCGTCGGGGTTCTGTATGCGATATGCAGTGTCCACACATGGCCTACGACCGTCCAACCGAGCAATGGCTTCAGATCTTAAGGCGTCGTAACCGCCAACGCTTCCAGGATTCCGATCCTGCTGAAGCCTGCGGCCATCCAGGTCGCTAATTGCGCTCGAGTTTCGGTGTCTTGGGATTCCTTCTTGATCTCGATGCCGCAATAACTTGCAAGACGCTTTCTATGTGCGTCGCCCATCTGGCTGGGGGAACCACCTAATCCATCGAAGCTGATTTTGTCGTAATACCGGCCAACCATAGGGTGTGCAAAATCGAAAACCAGCATGTAATCGATTTTCCTAAAGGTAACCCTCTTGGCAACGACGTCTGGAGATATCATCTGAGTTTCGCTGTACATAGGTGAGCGACATGTTGAAATCAGATCTGATTTAGTACTAACACATTCTTCCACGCAATCATATCCCCTTTATTGGCTGGGACGGCTCCACAGTCCAGAAACTTCTGGACGACGGCAACAGTTCAAGCCTTTTCGTCCTCATGGAATCGATAACAGTCCTGTGCGCCGAAATAGATGGTTTCGAAGGCTTTCCACATCTCTTCCAGCTGAATTCCCGATAGCTTTGACTCGCCAAAAGCAGAATTGGAAGGTGGTTGCACGCTTCGGTGTAACGCTCCTGAAGTCGTGACTCAAAAGACAGTCAACTTATTTCGCATTAATATATCCCATGATCCAGCACCCATTGGTGCCAGCGCATGGGAAACAGACTTACGTACCTTAAGGACTGTCGGCATCGAACCCTGGTCCCACCCATTGGACAAGGTGCCGGCGATCGCCTTGACAGTTTGGGTAATGGCCCAGCGCTTGGATGCAGACAGCGAACTGGTGGCGTACATAGTCGAAGATGGTAGAGTGCATCTCGAACCGGGCTGGAGGTTCTTGAAGAACTTGGCCCTTTGGCATCCGTGGGCTTACTCAGAATGATTTCCTTTGAGAGATCTGAAATACCGTCTATATCACTCCTGCTCTTGCCACGATTGCTGCCAGGTCGACTATCCTCCCTGCCTAGGTAGATCTCGAAGTCAGCATTCCTCCATTGAGTCGGTGGAATGAGCCAAGAGGCATACTCCTGGAGCGGATGCTGCTAAGACGCGTTTCAAGTTTTTGGATTCATCAGAAAAGGGTAAGAGATGCTCAAAAGTTTACTTACCACGAGTCCCGCTCATGCTTGCACTATCGAGATTGAATGAAACCTCGGACCCAGCCTCCGAAGGGGCCGCAGCCTCAGGCGGCTGCAGGAGCTCGTCATTGAGGCTCGACGCTGTTGGCCTCTCCTGGTGCAGCTGATCATGCCAGAAATCGACACGAAGCATCAATGTGCCTGATCCAAAGGGACACTTTCGAAGAGATTTGAAGGATCAGCCACGCGAAGGGTATCGTAGGATTCGACAACGCGCCGAGCTTATGAAAGTCCACAGCCCTCGACTATGGTGATGTAGTTATGATTCTCGGATCGCTATGTAGCTTGAAAGGGTTTTTAGTGGATTGTCTAGCCAAATACTTGGTTATCGCGCTAGATTTGGCAGGTTAACTGTCAGACCTGGAAAGCTTTTAGAAGGTGCAGGAGTGTTGTCATACTGGCACGAGGCCACAACATTCGCGTGCCGAATTTCCATTAAGCTGGGTACTGACTTTACAGGAACTGAAGGGAAGTATCATCGTTGCGTTCAAATGTTGATTGCATTGCCAGAGGCTCGAGTCCGGGTCAACTGATACTCAGAGATAGACCATCGAGACTAGGGTGATAGTCTGGCTCCTTCCTTCTTCTAACGCGTTAAGAGCGACTGTGTAGGCTTCTTGACGACTCAAATGGCGTACTAATCAATAGGCAAACTCTAGACGGGCACTGGCAGACGTACGACGAGCCAATCGATGTGAAAACAATTACCCCATGCTCAGTGGGTGCTGAAGTGCTTCGCATCTCTTCTCGACTTTCATTCCCTGCTGTTTCCTCAAAGGCTCTGTACGGAGTCATTGATGTCGTTCAACGTTTCACCGCTTAGGCAATCATCTTTCATTTAGTTCGTCGCCTTTCCGTCGAAACGTCTAAAGAGCGCAGAAGAATCTAGTACTTGAATCGTCAACCCATCAAAACATATATATCACAAGTTATCTTCTCAATTATTGTTATTGCATCTATTGATCTAATTAGCAAACTAAAGCTTCTATATATCTCGTTTATCGCATTTCGAGTAATTAGTATCTCTCTCTTATTGTTGTCGATATATTTGCAACTTTTCTCTTTATCTTACGATCTTGAATTGTTTGCTATCTTCTATTGCATTAACAATTACAATCTATTATTGACAAGATTTATTATAAGATTCGAACAATCTATAAAATACAAAAAAATCTATTTATATATAAATTGACATTTAAATTTTGTAGAAAAGTTATAGATAACTTATATAAAGTCTATTGTATTGTCAAAGAATTATTAACTACATATTTAGAAAAATAATTGTAAACAATATAGAAAGAGATAATCTAATTCTTATAAGAAAAATAAAATATATATATATTAATATTAACAATAAATAGAATTATAAAGAAACTACAATTAAGTAAAAAGCAAACACAACAAGTTAAATATTGTTAAAATAAAAGATTTTGCAAAATTTAATTAATAGACTTTTTCTATATTATTGCGAAACAATTTATCTTTATTAACAAAATTATATTTAACAAACTAGCAAAATAAAGATATATAATATATATTTTTATTAATAAAGACAATAGATATAATGAAAATTTAATTAGAGATTGTTATTAAAATATACTTTTAATTTATATTATAAACAAAATTTTTGTATAACAATTTGCAAAGACTAATTTAATATAAAGACTATTTTAAAATAAATACTAAACAATCTATTGTTTTATTGCAATATCTTTTTAGTTTTACAAAATATTATTGTTATAAACAATATTAATCTATATATTAATCTATATATTTAAGAGATTGTTAAAATCTATAGTTGCAAAATTTAATATTTGTTTTTATATTTGTTAAATTTTAATTTAATTAAACTAAGTTTTAGTATATTAAAAGTATAGATTAAACAATATTAAAATACTATTTAACTTGAATCTTCTAATAACTTTAATATATATCTTTAATACGCAATTAGAAAGAATTAATATAATTATTTTGTATATAAGTACTTTAGATATAACATTAATAGACAATATATATTCGAGACAAATATATAAAAGTTAAATAGAAGACTTGCAAAATACAAAATCGAGATAAATATAAAGAAGAAAGAGAAGAAAATTTAGATATAGAGATAAAAGTGTATATATCTTAAAAAGATAGTTCGAGAGAGATTAAATTTAAGATATAAATAGATTAATTTTAATTTAGATAATAGATCGAAAATATTTATAAAAGCTATATTAAATTATATTAAATGTAGAATTAAATAAATATATATTTTTATATATTTTTGTATTAATTGCATATTTAGAAAAACAATTAAATAAAGTTTACAAATTAAATAATTATTAAAATCTACAAATTAATCTATAGATTAATTGTTAATTCGATTTTCGATTTTAACTTTTAGAATCGACTTGAATCAACAATTTAACTTTAGAAATTAAATCGAAAATTAATTCGATTTCAATTATTTTAAAATCAAATTAAATCGAATTAAGTCGATTTTCGATTTAAAGATTAAAATCGAATCGAATTGTCAAGAATGTCAAGAATACTAAAAATAGTATAAATTAAAATTAAATTTAGATTTTTTATTAACTACTAGATAATGCTTAGTAGTAATGCATTTATAAAAAGAAATTTCTAATATATTTATTAATTAATTTAAATAGATTAACTATTTCTATTAAATTATTAATTAATTATTACTAAAAATAATAATATTTACTATAAATAATAGTCTTGACAATTCGATTCGATTTTTCGATTCGATTTTCGATTTCACTTTTGAAATTGAATCGAATTGTCAATTCTAACTTTAGAAATTAAATCGTTAAGACTTTCGATTTAATTCGAATTAAATTGTCAAGATTCGATTTGATTTCTTGAATCGAACTTGATTTTTTAAATCGACGCGATTAGTCTATTAATCTAATTAAAATCTTTTAAAATAGTATTATATATATAGAAAATATCTTGTTTTTAATATAAAATAGATTTATTTCTTCTAATATTAGATTATTTTATTCTTGTTGTTTTTCTTCTTCTTTGTATTCTTCTTATTTTTGTTTTGTTATTATTATCTACGTTATTATTATTTCTATCGATAAATTTACTATTTTAAGCAATTGTTAATAATCTTTTTGTAACTTTATAATGAGAGTTTAGACTAAAATTTTCTTAATTTCTTTATATACTTTATTGAAATTACTTTCTCGAAATCTTTAGCGAAGCAAATTATAACAAAGTTAGAAAAAAGCGTTTACTCAAAAAAATTTAAAATAGAAAGTCGCATTGCGACTTTTGTACAATTTATTAAATTTATTAAGATTATAACGAGTAACTCTTAACATTATAAATCAACAATTACTATTAATAGTTTTGCGAATAAGATTGTCAACAAACGTTCTAAGAGAAACTTCGCTATTAAAACGTCTTTTACTAAGAAGACTCGTTAAAATAAAAAAATCAATATTATAATTAATTTTTTTTGAACGATTTTTCTTTAAATTATAACAAGACGCAATATATTATCGAGTTTTCTACTCAAAATTAGTTTCGCTCACTTTTTTATTATTTAATTGCTAAATTTAATTGCGATAAAAAATTATATAATTGCGACAATTAAGATCGCAATTAACTTCTTAATAACAATAGATTTTAAAAAGTTTATTTAAACTTTTTTCTAGCAAGAAAGAGACATTAGAAAAGATATTAGAAGAGTAAATATATCTTTTAAATCGCAAATTACAATTTTAATTATCTCTTCGTTTACGCTATAGCTTTAGCAAAAAGATATAATTATAGTTGTTTTAATTAGCGCTCTTTGTCTTTGTTATCGCAATTTTAAATATCTTTATTGTTAATACAACGTATTTTAATCTTGATAAGTTTTATATGATGCGAAACTTAGCATGTTAGAACAATAAATAATTCTCGTCGCTTTGTTAAGACTTTATAGTTATCTTATTATCGCAAGAGAAATTATTATTATATTGATAAAAAAAATTATCTACTCGCAAAGACTAGACTAATCGTCGAGCCAGATTTTGGTATCAACATTCTAGCTCAACCTAGATACTTGGTACCAATCTCTTGACTCAACTTGGAATTGACCTAGATCAACAATTTTTTGACTCGACTCAATCGACTCGCCAAGCAATCGAAAATGACGTCAAAATGCCAAGATTTTCTATTTTTAAAAAAATTCGCATTATTTAAATTACTAAAAATAGTTTAAAAATAATAACGCACAAATAACGTACAAATGCATTATCTAAATGCATTACTATATAATATTATAAACAAATTAATTAAATTAATCAATTTGATTAAGTTGATTAATGCACTTTTTTAAAAATAATTTAAATTTTTCGAGTCTTGGCGAGTCGAGTCGAGTTATACGCTAAGTATTTCATATCTATTCTTTGACTTAATTCAAATACTTGGGCCAAGATTTCTAACCCAAATCGAGTCTTGACGAGTTGAGAATCTAGCTCGAACTCGATGACCCAACTCGACGCGACTAGTCTAGCAAAGACGAACTATTATTGCGATTTATTTACTATTAATTATTATCGCAATTTACTCGCTAAAGCAAATTATTATTAAGATTTATTTGCTATTAATTTTTAGCGCAATTTACTTGTTAAAGCAAACTATTATTGCGAAGAGAATTATAAATTATTGTTATTGCAAGTTCGTTAACAAGTTAATAATGCTTCGAATTATTGTTGTTTTTTACGCAATAATTGTCTTAACTTTATATTTAAAATTAATCGAAGATTAAAGTTTATCTTCAATAGATTACAAGTTAACGCGATGAAATATTAAGAAACGTTTAATAATTGTAAAGATTAAGAGTCGAAATATTAACAAAATAAAAATTATTAACGAAATTATAATCGCGATTATAATCGCGATAAGATGCGCTCTTTACGCGAATCAAAATATTAATCAAATAAATGTTAGCGTAACAATAAGCGAGATCGCAATAAATGTTTAACTTAAAAACAATTGCTTTGTTTACATAATATTATAAAATAAAATCTTAAAAAATAAAACGTCGATTTTTTTATTTGTTGTTTTCTTCAAATAGCGAAGCTCGAAGAAGAGCAATTAATTTTTCGAGTACTTTTTATGTATTGAAAAGAAATTGCATTAAAATAATATATTGATCTTTCTTATATAATTTGTAATAAAATAAACGAGAGTTTAACAATTTAAAAGAATAAATTGCTTTAAAAATATTGTTTAAACAAGTTTAAGTTCTTAAGAAAGACAAAAAAATTAATTTTTTTTACGATGTTAAGATGCAAGATAAAAACACTATTATTTATTATTTTTAAGATAACTTGAAAGCACAATTAGCTTTAACAACGTTGCTAAGAGAAGACAACAATACTATTAAGACTTTTAATCGACGCGTAAGAAATAACGAACAAGTAACACGTAAGATTTAAGATTTGAACAAGAAGTTAACAAATTGCTTTTAAACTTAATCTTAGAATTAATTAAATACATATATTAACATCGCGATTGTATTAATAATTGCTTAAATCAAACAATTAATAAATAATTACTAGCGAGTTATTAGACAATTACTAGCGAGTTATTAATTGTTCTTACTATAATCGTTGTATCAATTAAGAAGAAAATTCTTATTTTTATAAGTAATAGTAAAATATCTCGAGAGATAAAGCGATCTTGTTGTTATTGCGAAGATAATTATTAAAACAACTTATATATTTTTGTTACAAAGATTATGTTAATAAATGCGATCGTTAAGAATAATACGCGTTTCGAGACTATATAGTTGAATAATAAGAATACAGAATTCTTCTCCCTTTGCATATCGCGAAGAAGAGAGAGAATCAAAGTTGCTAATTAGTAATCTTAACTTTATTAAGAATTTTATTGATATTAAGAAGCAATATTATTTAATCGCATTTATAATCGCTTATTATCTTAAAAACATATTTTTTAATTTTACTTAACATTTTGTTATGCTTTATTGCAACACTTTTCTAAAAGCGTCTCTAAACAAAAGTTATCTTTAAGTATCGTTGTAAAGAACGCGAAAATCTTTATATTTATTATTATTATTAAAATACTTACAATCTCGAAACTTATTAAATAAGAATCGAAGTCTAATTTGATTTTTCAAACATATTTAAATATGTTTATTATATGCTATTTTAATATTAACAAATTATATATTTTATATTTTAATATTAACTCTAAATCTATTCTTATTAGCAAACAAACATATCAAGCATTTTACTTTTACATTTTACATTATTTTATAACAAAGAACAAGCGACTAAGATATAAAGAAATAGACGAAATTGTTATATTTACGCTTTGTGTTAAAATATCTTTGCGTCTTAAGAACGACAAGAATTGAATAAAGATTGTTATTGAAGAAATTTATATCGTATCTAATTTATTATGCGATATAATTATCAAAATAAAGCTTTTAAAACTTAATCGAATAATAATCGAATAAAATAAAAATAAAGAAGATTAAAATTACGTATTCTTTTGCGATCGACATTTTCTCGTACAAGCAATTTTTATAATTGCTTTATTAATAATTAAGAAAGCAGCTTCAATTTTAATTCTTACGACAAAGACAAACGTAATAAGACTTGCTAAACAATATTATTCTTGTATACGTAATATTATTATTTATGTCTCAAATTTTACAATATTAAATCTTAATAAAAAAAAGAACGATTTTATGCGTTATAAATTTTTGTTCGTCGAGACTTCTTATCTCTTTCAAGTCTTTTCTTACATATATTTTATTACAAGAGAATTAGTTATTACGATTAATGCAATAATTAAATTAAATTAATGTATTATTCTTGTAAACAACTTTGAACTTATCTTTTCAAAGATTTGTAAAGAACAAACTCTAAATTAAATTAACAATCTTGTCAAGATTGCGCAATCTACGTTAGTAATCGAAGTAAATTTCGCAAACGTATTTATTAACAAGACTTATACAAAGTTAAATATGTTTTATCTTGTACAATTATCAAAAAAAGAGAACAATAAGATAGATATATTAGATTATTAAGAAGAGAAATACAAAGCTAAAGTACAAACGATTATTAATTGTTATTATAATTTCTTTCGTGCGAAACTAGACAAGTTTAATAACAATGTTAAGATGTTAATGTTATTTGTGAACGAAAACAACGTTATTAATCTTAAGTAGACGTTATACTTTTTTATTACACGAGATCGCAAGACAATTAATAAAAAAATAAACTCGTTTATGCGTTAAAATCGATTACAAAAAGTTTCATTAAAGACTATTTTATCGATTGCGTTATCGACGTTTGCAATTTGAAAAAACAACAAATTACAAGTAGTAATTAATTTTCGCAAGATTAATATTTAACTATTTCTAGACGCGTATTCTTTATTGCGTCAAGATATTATACTTGACGCTCTAAAAGAAGTTATAATTTTTAGCTTTGTTAATCTTATTAAAAGCTTCTTATAGCAAGATATTAAATCAAATAACTAATAAAAAACTACTCTAGTAACGTCTTATTAAGATTAAGAATAACTTACAATGTTTACAACAAAATTCGCAAATATCTTAATCTTCTTTTAATATCGCATAAAGCAATTATTAAGACTATATCTATAACAATTCGTTTTAATTTATATCGATAATATTATAATTTACTCGCAAACTTTAAAGTAGCACGTTTATTATCTTAATTAAATTTTAATTTTGCTAGAAAACAACAATGTTACTTCAATTTTATCGAAATGTTACTTTATTTATTCTAGTATTAAGACGCTAAATTATTATATATTTTAACTAAATTTAAGTATTATTAAGAAAAAGATAAATGCAATTAAAGTTATAAAGTTTTCACGTAATCTTAGAGATCTTAAGATAAATTTAAGATTTTTTAATTATTATTGTTAATTTGTCAATATTTTGTTAAAATAACAACGATTTCTCTTTTTTAATTAGTAATAAATTTCGTTGTAATATTGTTAATAATTACGCAAAGTTACAACTCTTTGCTTACTATTATTAATTATTTTTTAAAATATATTAGATTAATTCTTAACAAAAAAATCTAAACAATAAAAAACTAAATCAAAATATATTATTGCGATGTCTATTATTATTGAAAATTGTTAATTAAGATAATCTTAAATTGCGATTTTAAATTTACAAATAAATTTTAAATTATAATGTTTAAAAAGAACGAAATTAAATTTGATTTTATAATTGCGTATTATCTTTTTACGAATAATTAAATTAAACAAATAAATCAAATTGTAAAAGTTGTATTGCGATGTCTTTTTATAAAAAAATATAAAAAGAATTAAGAGAATATTCTTTTTTAAGTTAAGTATGCTTTTAACATCGTCAAAAATACATTTATTATAACAACGTTCTTTAAGCTATTATATAATGTTACATCGCGAGAGTTTTTAACTCTTCTCTAATTATTTTTTTGCAATAATATTATCGCAATACAATTTATCGTAAATTGTTAATTGTTTCGAAACAAAATTTATAACGCGATTAAGTTTACGCAAATTAAAATAACAATTCTTTACAATACAAAGCATCGCGAGCTAGATCTTTACGATAGCGTTTACATCAAAATAATTAAAATTAAGAAAATCAAATATTACTTATCTACGAGAAACTCTAATCTTAATGCTAAGAAAATCGAATTGTTTAAAATTATTTGCAAGATAAAAGATTTAATATATAAGTTAAAGTTGTTATCGCACATAAAGATACATAATGTTATCTTTATAAAACATTTAGAACAAATCAATTACAACGCTTTATAATGTAATGTTTTACAATTGTTTTCAATACAACATAAAGATAAGAAATTGTATATAATCGAAAAAATAATTAGATATAAAATAAAGAACGATGAATCGAAATATATTGTTAAATAAAATAGTTATAAAGAATTTATTTAGAAGTTAATTAAAAATATAGAGATTAATGTATTAGACTTAATAACGCATCTTAATTAACGAAGATCGATGCGTCAATCGTAATATTATATGTCTTTTCGAACATAAAATAAACATTAAGATTTACTTCGTATTTACTTAATATATTTATTTTTTAATTTTATTTTTTTTACGATTACTTACTTTATTTTCTTTGCATTTATTTATTATTTTTAATTATTATCTTTATATATCTTTTACGACAATAGTTATCAACTTGTCAATTATATAAGCAATAGCTTTAAAGAGCGCGACTTTCAAATAATTAAAGATCTTTTAAATATAATCGATTTTGTTTTATTTGCGAACAACTTCGAAAGCAATTCAATTGTTCGCATTAAGAGAGATCGAAATATCTTAATTGATTTTACATAAAGTGCGATTAAAAAACAAGAATTGTTGTTATTTTAAAGTTTACTTAGTATCGACAATAACAAAGCAAAGTCTATAAATATCTTACATTAATATTCTATATTAATTTGAATTGTGCAAACAATTATTACGTTATATTAAGTAAAATTTAATGTAAAATTAACTAAGAAATATTTTTACAAGTACGAAATATTATTGTACACTAAATACAATATTATGATTAATAACATATTTGCTAACGTAACATTGAGCGACTTGCATGTGTAAAAAATTCTTGAGATCAATTTTGTTAATTCTAAGAAATAATTTGTCGATTTCGCGAACAATTAAAAAATTTGCGTCTTTCGCGAAAATCGCGAAAAAACAACTAAATTTCGAAAAACTCTTAAGAAAAAGTAAAAATATTACAAATTATTAGCTATTAATTTTTTAATAACGAGAATCGCTCTTTAAGCATAGCAAAAAAATTTAATTTTAATAAGAAGCATTTCTTGTGTATGCGATAAAACAATATAAACTTATTAAACGAAGCAATAATAAATAAGAAAATCAAGAAACAAGAGAAAAAAACAAAGATTTTAACGCAATTAAAGAAAGACGTTGCAATCAAAAATTTTAAAGAACAAATTATTATTAAGTTATAGCATTTTACAATCGCGAACAAGAATAAACGCATTATTGTTGTTAACAAAAACTAGTGTGATCGTTGGGTCGAGTCGAACACTTTTTTCTCAACTCGACCCACCCTCTTGGGCCCCGTAGGGTTGGGCTAGGGTTAAGGCGCGAACCCGACCCTAGGGTCGGGTTTCGTCGGGTCAATGCCAAGAATCTAAGCTAACTTCGTCGCGTTAGCATTCGCTTATCTTATCTTATCTTATCTATGCGCTAACCTAATTGAGCTGGCGCAGGATTTAAGCTAGCCCGATTAGGCTAGCGCAGAGTCCACGCTAGCCACATACGATTAGCGCGTCACGTGACGTCACGTGATCGAGTGGGTCGAGTTGAACACTCGACGCGCATTCTTCGCCCGCCCCACCCTGTTGGGCTAGGACATTTGCCTAACCCTAGGATCAAAGTTGGGCGAGTTAACCCAATCGAGTTGAAACTCGACCCAACGATCACACTAACAAAAACAATAAGCGCTTTATTATCAATACAATTATTGTTAATAAAGACGATGTTAAGTTGAAATTTAGCTATCTCTTTATGCTTCAAATAGAGATACGTAATTGCGAGATAATTTAAAATCTTTTAGTAAATAATCGTATATTTATTGTTAACAAGAACGATAATTAAGATGCTAATAAAAATCTCTTTATTAATAATTCTTTATTCGCGAATTCTTATCTTATTAAAGATAACTTAACTTTCGCACAACGACTTTTTTTAAAACTTAAAAAAAAAAATTCTCTTTTTGATTTACATTGATTATAAATGTTAAGTTTGTTAATTTTACAAATGTTTCTTATTGCAAATATTAATACTTTTAACGAATGTTATTCTTATTCGACAACTTGTTAACTACAAATGCTAATAACAAATATAAATTCTTCAATATTTTTAAAAGATTTTACATTAGCTCTTAATTACGATGTGCGTAAGAAAGAGCAAACGTTTAATAAAGAAAAACAAACATTAATTATAATTGACGAAAAATCTATTAAGAAGAATGAAGAATATAATGATGCGAATTTAAAGCTCGTCGATCAACTAATATTATAAAAAGCGATTAAAAATATCGCGAATTAAAATCAAAAATTAAAAAATTTCGATTGTTATCTTTCTATCGAGTTAAGTTATAAATATAAAGATCGTTTACAATATATTATAGCGCATTAATTAATTAAAGTTGCAAGTATTGCTTAACACTTTAAATTCGCTTACAACGCAATTTTACAATTGTTGTTAAAAAACATTGTCGCAATAACTCGAGATAATCGCAAAGATCTATATAAGAAATTTCTTAAATTAAATATACAAGTTATTAACGTCTACGAAACTAATTGTCTATTTAAGGTCGAAATTAAAGACAAAATTGTGAATTCTCTTGTTAAGCAACTAATATAAGGCAAATTTATAAAAATCGACTTACTTTTTTACAATGCGCATATTAATATTAACAACTTTAACGACGCAATTTAGTTATAACAAGTAATCGACGATAACGATCTTAAGAGCGAACAATAGTCAATGCTCTTATCTTAGCGTATCGCGATTCTCTTTTACTTTTACTTAAGAAGTTCTTCGCACAATACTTTTTCTTATTATCTTCTCGATTACGACTTCAAGAAACGATTGCTTTACTTTAATAATTTTTACATTACAATTTCTTTTCTTATGTTACTTTATAATTATGTTACTTTATAATTATGTTACTTTATAATTATTTTACTTTTTTAATAATTCTTACATTACAATTTCTTTTCTCTTATTATCTTATTTTGATTAATCGACAACAATTTTACTTTAAAGACAAGAAGATATTATAATAGTTGTTAAAAGCGTTGTTATTGCAATGAATCGCAATAAAGAAGACAATAATGACTACGATCGCACAACAATTATATTTGTATTTAGTCTAGCATCTTTCATAGAAGAAATGCATACTTTTTACAATTTATTTTCCGCATTATAGTACTTCGTTTATAACATTAATAGACTAATAAATTTGTACAACTCTTGTATACTTTGCTCTAATAATTATTATAATATTTTGCAAGACTTAGTTTTTGTTAGCATTATATTTATCGAACTTGTTATTAAATAGTTGATCGAAAACTTAGATATTAAATTTGCTAATTATTTATATAATTGCAATATAAGTCTACTCTAGATACTTACTAATACAAAAATCGATCTTTATCTCTATTTTAAAATTATTATATTTTTTCTCTATTCTTAATTTTTTTTAATTTAGAATTAGATAATTAATTTAACTTTTTTTAAGTTTTATGCTTTTTGTAAAGACATTAAAGAATCTTGACTTTATTATATTTCTTAATATTCTTTGTTTATTTGCGTTGCTTTTCCTCTTGTTGTACTTCTATTTATACGCAAGTATTTAATTTTTTTTATTTCATTTGCAAGCAATATTATTAACAAAATTGCAAGCAACAATATTAAAGAATTTCTCTTTAACAACAATACTTTATAAATTATAAATAGTAGACTTTGTTTTGCAAATAATACAATTTTTTATCTAATACTCTTGTTACTTTTTTTTAAATATTGTCGACGTAAATTCTATATAGCAAGACTCTATAATTAATGGTAAAGAGATAGAAATGTTTGCAACAATATCGCGATTATTGTTATTAATAATAGAATTATCGTTTAATAGAGAAGTAGAAGAAGAAGAAAAAGAAAGAAAAAGAAGAAAAGAATATTTGATTGTTATCTATAACTTCTTGATCTTTGTTCTTAGAGACAATAGCAATACAAGCAATAGACTATTTTTGTCTATTAGAGACACAAGACAATATAGACTAATAAGAAGAGACAAAGTCTTAACTGCAACTTTAAGAAGATATATTATAGATCTCAAAATTGTATAAATTTGATAAGTTATATAAATAGAAACTTTATTTTGCTAATTAGATTAATAGATGCAATAACAATAATTAAGAAGATAACTTGTAATAAATATATATCGATAGTAAGAAACTAAGTCTTTTTCTAATATTAAGCTTTGCAAATATATATAAAAGTGCTAATAGAATTTTAGCGCTTTTACAATAATTGTCGTCTCTTAATCTTATTTTTAGATTCTTAATCTCAACTTCTAACAAGATAATTTTGATCAACTTTCGCATTTTGCTATTTGCATATTAGACTAATCGCGTTGATTCGAGAAATCGAGTTCGATTCAAAAAATTAAATCGAATCTTGACAATTTTATTCGAATTAAATTAAAAGTCTTAACAATTTAATTTCTAAAATTGAAATTAACAATTTGATTTAATTTCAAACTTAAAATTGAAAATCGAATTAAAAAATCGAATTAAATTGTTAAGACTTAGTATTAGTATAAAGAAATTCTAAAATAAATAGTAGAAAATTATATTTTATTCTATAATTTTTCGATATAGAATTATTTAGTAATGTATTATTATAATAATATATTCGAACTATCTAGATAGCTAAAGTTAAATTATTAATTTAACTTTTCTAGTTAAAGGATTTAGTAATCTTGTTTTGCATAGTCTTGTTAAAGATTGTAAAAAAAAATTATTGTATTTAAAGAAGAATTTGAATTCTTAATCTTTTAATTCGCAATAATAATAACACAATATTTACAAGAAGTTAACAAAAGCACAATAATATTCTTGATAACATTATTATAAATGCTATGTTACTATTATTGAAAATTGAAACGCTCTACTATTAAGTTATCGAAACTTTAATATTTAAGTATACTTTATTTAAAAATATATAAAAAACTAATAATTTTAAAGCAATAATACAATTCTCAAAAAGTTAAATATATTATTCGAAAAATTGACTTGAACTGTTAAGACATTAGTTCTATTATAAATTATAATTAATTTATTTAAAATCTTAGTTTTATATTTTAAATTTAATAATATAATATAGTAATGCAATATAGTAATAGAATATAATAATATATTATAATATTAATTTGTAATAGTAAGCTTTCTAAGCTAAGTATATAAAGTTATTAGTTCAAAATCTTAATAATCTTGTTTGCTATACTATTATTTTGAACAATCTAATTCGAGTTGCTTTCGATTTCGTTATTATTTTTATTGTTGCAATCTTAATTTTTATTTTTTGTATTCTTCTCTTTGTTATTATTATTAATATTAATAACTTTATAGTAATTATAATTTAATAATTTAATATTTTCTTAAGCTATATATTAAATTTCTTAATTATTATTATTCTCTTTAACAACATTGTTAAATTTCTCTATCTTAATATTGATAAAATTAAGAATTTTTTTCTCTTTTGCGTTTTCGATAACGCAAATTTCTTAACAAAGCTACTATATAAATTAAAAGAATTAATATTATTAGCTTTCTTCAAGTTATTTAAATTATTATAGTAAATAACTTGTTATTAAATAATCTTTACAATTAATATTATAAGTATTAAATTAATATTAATTAGTTTAAGTATAGAGAACAAATAATATATTTAAATAATATATACATTTTAAAAGAAAGATGTTATTATTATATTTATATTTTTATATATTGCTTGCGTTTCTTAAATAACTCTAAGTTGCTCTATCTTCTTAATTGCAAACTTCTTCTCTACTTTTTGTTCAAGTTAATTTTTAAAACACTATGCTATTAAGCTATTAGTATTGTGTATTTTATTGCATTATTTAAGTGCATTATTATAAATATCTTGATTAACTTTAGTGTTATAAGATTGTGTACAAACGTGTAATAAGACGTCGCTACATCGACGCACACAAGACAAGACTACATAAAATGTAGAACTATAGTTTAAAGAGACATTAATTTGTAAGAATTTTAGAAGAAAATTCTTAAGAAGAAAACTTTGCACAACGTTAAGTCGCTATTACAAGAACTTAATATTGACGTATTTATTAAATTATTAATTGTTAGTATTACAACTATTCTCTTCTTTAGAATTTTGATTTTTAAAATGTGTATTCGACATTACAATTGCGTTGTAACTTTGCTTTTTTTACAATATTAATAGCTTTTTAAGCGTTACAATAATAATGTTTTGCTTTTTTACTTTTTGTAAACGCATATTTTCGCAAAGTATGCGACGATAATTTGTTTTGATCTATCGTTATATAAAAGAAGAAAAGAGTTTAAATTGTCGAAAAAATCTTTTTATAAACTTTTTTTACTTTTTTAATAAATGTCGCTTGTCGCATCGAATTTGCGCATTTATCTTAATCGTTTAATTGTATTTATAAAAAGACTTCTTGCACTTTTTTTCTCTATCTTTATTTAATATTTTATGCGAAAAGAGTCAAGTAATAATCTTAGCTCTTCTCGTATATTATTGTGAAACGTCTTGTCTTCTTTAATAGAATTTTATTGTAAGTTAATTATATGTTAGCAAACGAAAAAACATTTAAGTTTTTAACAAAAGTATTTAATTTTATTCTTGTTGCTATATTGCTATCTTAATATTATAATAACGCGACAATATTCGACGCTATTAATCTTGAAATCTCTTTTTTAATATTATTTACTATTTTGATAAATCGATTAAAATCTCTTTGTTTTACTTAATTTAATTAGCGTCGTTAACGCGTTAGTAATATTTATTTACAATCTTCAACTTCTTCTTTTCTTTGCATATTAATTTCTATAGCGAAGCGATAAATAATTGCAAACGCTTCTTTTATTGCTTGTATTACTAACAACAATAATGCGCATAATAAAACAAATTTAAGTAAATATCTTTAATCTTTCTTTGTATTCGTTGATAACTTAAGATAGTATTGTTATATCTAACGCTTTGCAAATCGCAACTCAATTTATATAAGTATTACTATATGCGAGTACTTCGACTTTGCTACGTATAAGACTAAAGATATAGCATTTTATTATAAATATGTTTTTGTCAAATTTTTTTGTTTATATCTTCGTTACTTCTTGCAAGCTCTTTTGTTTTTTCTATTTTTATTATCTCTCTTATCTTAAAAAGAAGCTTAATTATATTGTAAACATTTGCTTTTAATTTTTTATAATTGCTTACGTTTTCAATATTGCAAAACGAAAAATTGTCGCTACAATTATTGCGTTAAAAAGCGCAAAACTATATATTTTATCTTTTAATTATATATTCGATTTACAATTTAGTGCGTTGCGATCTCTCAATAATTTATTAAGCAAATTAATATTTTGCTAATTTTTTGCGCGTGTGTTCTCGATAACAAAAATATCGAAGTTAATTAATTCGAGTTCGCTTTGCGAGTTCGACGCTACTTACAATTCATATACGCATAGATTAAACGAAACAACTTAATTTTACGTTTAAGTTAAGAGAATTTATCAACTCGCATTAATATAAATTTGCAACGTCTTTACAAAGTTTAGCAAAAAATACTAAACATAATATGTTATTGCGTTAATCTTAATACTTTTTCTTTAAAAGAACTAAATAAAGACGAAGAATTTAAGTTTAACTTAATTGTTATAAAAGACAACGCTACTTTTAACGAGAAGACGTTGTAGATTTTGCGTAATTCGAAGAACTTATTAAGAACGATATTATTTGTTTTGTTTCTAATCTTTGAGTTGAGTTTCTATAAAGAAGAGCAACGTAAATATCTAGACAAGATTTCTCTTATATATTATAAGTTGTTTTTATAATTTATACGACTTGAACTTTTATATAATACAAATTGCATCTTAATAAAATCGATAATTAAAATGAGTTATTTTTAAAATAAGAAATACAATTGCTAATTTGTAAAGAGTTTAACAAGTCTATTATATTGCAAGTCTTATTATGTCAAGTTCTTGTTACATTGTTAACGCTTAATTCTTTGTCAAATTATCTAGTTGTTTTAAAAGCTTCAAGATATGTCGCTTCTTTAATTTATTAAGTCGATTTAACAAATTTTTCAAATAACGAACATCATTTTAATTACGCGCTTTATTGACGTTGCATCTTCGCATCTTTTGTAAATAATAACAAAAAAAAATAGAAATAGAAGTAATAGATTATCGAAAAGAGATAAAACAATTAATTAATGTAAATTATTCGTATTATATAATATGTATACGAAGATCTTTACTAGTAAAGTAAAGTAAAAGAAGCAATCAAATAAAGATAAGAGAAATAGTTAAACTTAAATGTATTTTATGCAATTTTCTTATAACTTTCTAATGTTTCAATAGATTTATTAAGAGAGTATCAATTTAATTTACGCGTTATTTGCGTTATTCTTTTACTTTAATTGCGCGATTTTATGCTATTTATTGACGTTACTTATCTTCGTTAAAGTTTTTCTTACAAACGCGAAACTTTAATTTTTTTATCTTTGATAATTTTTTGTTAAGAGATTTTTTTATCTTGTACTTTTTAAGTTTTCGTTGCGCATACACTAAGTAACTTCTCGAAATTTAATTGTTTTTATATAATAAAAATTCTTTTTATTGAACAAGATATTATAGTTTATAATATTTTTGTTTGTTGTTAAAAATATTTTTGACTTTTTATTTTTAATTTTTATTAACAAATATTATGTTTTTCGATGCGATTATATTTGCATTTCGATAATATAATTTTAATAATAAAATATAAAAAACGAGATAAATTTGTTACTTCTTAAGAAGACAAAGACGATATATTTATTCTCTAATAATATTTTTAACTTCGAATAACTTTATAAATTTATAAAATAATTTTTTTTAAACAAGTATTTAAAAGATTTTTTATTAAAAGTATAATTTTATTGTTTATTTAATACTTTTTCGAAGTAATTGTTTTATTATAATTGCAAGCTTGCGTTTGTTATGCAAATTAAAAACGATTTACAAGTTAATCTTGTTTATCTTACAAAAATTAAACTTGTTTTTGAGCGATTAAAATGTCGAGATGGTCTTTGTTATTCTAATTGAACTTGAAATTTGCAACAACATTAAACATTATTTTAAAGAGCAACAACTTGATAGATGTATACAAGATGCTATTATATATATATTGAATTAAAGCTAGAAGCAAGTCTCAATTATTTTATTTATAATTGCAATAATATTGCAAATAGTATTTTAATATTTGATTTTATTGTTCGATTTAATTATTAATTTAAGAATAAAAAATTGTACTTAACTTTTGTTTAATACAAATATAATAATATATCGCGAATTAGTAATTACTAATAAAGAGCAATTCTTAATTAAAAACAATTTCTCGAATTTTAAAATATATGAGTAGCATCTTTTCGAATAATATATTTGCTAAATCTTTCGCGATTTATATAGATTTTGCAAGTATATATAACGATATCTTTGAATATTAATTAACGACTATTAAGATAGTATCGTAAATATTATTATCGCAACAACTAACAAACAATTTAGTAATAAAATTTATAGAGATTTTTGTTTAGAATCGAGTTAAAACTAGTAGCGATGTCAACTTATTATATAAACAATAACGCGATGTTTTGTTACGCTAATATATATTGCATCTTCTAATATATACATTAATATTTAACGTTATCTTAAGTTAATATAATTTTTTACTTATTAGAGTTTTCGTTTTTTTGATTTCGAAGTATTTTGTCAACAAGTTATCGTAATGTAATTTAAGAAACTTTTCTTTAAAGAATGCTTTATTTGAAATAAGAATTGCGTAAAAGAAGAATAATATGTTTTTGTAAATTAATTATTCTTGTTTAGCGCAAACATTACGCGTGTTGTTTAATATTAATTATTTTCTAATTTTAAGAATTGTTAAATTCTTATTTTGAAACTTTTTAATCTTAATTAATAATAAGAAGAAGAAACTTTCTAAGTAATTCTTTTCTTTGCATATTGAGCAAACATTATATTGACGCAATTGTTGTATTACAACGCTTTAAGCAATTTCTACAATTTTTTTTTGTTATCTTAATATTTTTAATCTTCTTATTTGTAAATATATTGTAGAAGAGTTTTTCAAATAATTTATTATTAAGCTTCTTAATTATAAAAGTTTTAACTTTGTTTTAGAAATACAAAGATTACGCTTTAACAATCTTTTAAATTAATATTAAGATTATTTTAATAATTGCGATTATAATGTTTTTTAGCTTATTTTAAAGAGTAAACAAGCAAATTTTGTTATTTGCATCTCTCTTATGATTAGATCGTCAAGATAATCTATTTGTAAAATTAATCTTTTTTGTGCAATATTTAATTTCGAAATTATATTTCGCTAAAGAGAGTCTATCGCGTTTGACTACAATTTAGCGTTGTTATTTTTATAAAGTAACGCAAATTGTTATAATTTGTTAATACAATAATTAAATAATAACTCTCTTTAAGATAGTATTTTTATTGCTTGAATTTTGTAACAATTGCAAACAACTCTTAATTATAAATTTTGTATTGTGTTTTTGTAAAGATTATTTTTCTTAAATAGAATGCAATTAAGTATTACGTCGTCTATTCGACTTTGCTTACAAAATATATTAGTTAAGAAAAAATAATAACAATAGCAAATTTTAAAATGTTTGTTTCGACACAAATATAATTCTTAAAATCAAAGTGCACTAACATAGATACTCGCATAAAGACGAGAATAAATTTCTTAGATATTGTTATAACGTTCTTGTTAAATACAAAAGATCTATTTTGTTTTTCTTGTTTATTACTTTTTAGCAACTTTATTAATGCTTAAATAATCTTTGCATAGTATTGAACAAATTGTTTATAAAAATTTGCAAATTCTAGAAACATTTAAAGTTTATAAAGAGTAATTAATTTAAATTACGTTGTAATAAAGTTTACACAACGCAAGTTTATTAATATATTGTAATTACTTATAATGTATTTCAAGAATTTAATCGAAGTTGTTATAAGGAAGTATTTTGACAACTTAATATAAAACTTATACAATCGCAAATGTTCAAAAACTTAACAAACACAATTTTAGTATTTCTCTTATATCTTTAAGTAAATTAAGATATTGTCGAGATATATTACACAAATATAATCAACTAATTTTCGCAATGCTTTATTAATTTAAAATTAAAAAATAATTAATATATTTGTTAATTCAAATAACATTATCGCATATTCGAAATAATTGTATTGTATTTAAAAACCAATCTTCTATTTATTATCTTAATAAATGCGAATTCGATAATAAGCGTTCTTAAGATCTAGCTTTGTAAAGTAGACAACGCTAACTAAACAATTTAGCGTCTCTTCGATTAAAAACAAAAAACATTTGTTCTTAATAATTATAATATTGAAATTACAATAATTAATATATAATTTCAAGCTACTATTGCTTTTTAATACGAACAATATTGACGCATTAACAAGACTAATTAACTTACGAATTTTGCTTAATATCAATTTTTTTAAAAGATATTCTTGCAAAATATCTAGTTCTTTCTCGAAAAAAAAGTATAATAATTTATAGAGAGACTCTTTATTCGATAGTAAATCGATATTATAATTCTTTTCTCTCTAGTTAAGAAGAATAGATGCGTTCTTTAAGTTAAAAACGTTATTATAGTTTTTGATATTTCGCATCTTCTTAGAAACGTCGCGCAATTAAAACTTCTTATTTGTATTAAAATTACAACAAATAAGAGCAAATACAAAAATAAATTTTTTGAGCTTTAAGAAATCTTTTAGAGATTTTAGCACAATTATCTTCTTAATAACTTAATAGCGTCAAATTAACATATATTAATTAATATATAGATTTGTCTTTATTATTTAGAGAAAATTAATAATAATATCGTGTGCAACGTTGTCGAAGACGTAGAAGATTTATTTCGAGACGTACTTACGTTTATTGCTATCGCAAAATTTGATTTCTATAATATAAATTTTTGCAAATTGAGTCTTCTAAATTGTAAATGCTTTTGCTTCAATAATAGAGCACTAAATTTTTTCAAGATATTATAATTTTATTAGTCGTTCGCTAATACAATTGATGTAAGCGTCTTTATTAAAAAGATTTCTTCGTTTATGTTACTTTGTATTAACAAATATTAACAATTTTACAATAAGTGTTTTTGTTTTGTGCTTTTAATTTACAATTGCGACTACAATTGTTGCGAACTTATTTGATTTTTAACTTATTAAAGACTTTCTTAATAAAAGATTGCGATAAAAACGCATTTTAAGCATTTATCGCGAAACTTAATTAAAAGTTCTCTATTATATTTACTTGCGTTTTCTTAGAAGATTTAAAAAAATTTCTCGCAATATATTTTTTCTTCTCGCAATTATAGCAAGTGCGTTTATCTCACGTAGTATTGCTAGCTCTTCTTAAATTATAAAGAGAAAGTTTGTTTGTGCTTTTTTAACAACTTGTTGTTGCAAAGACGTCGCGAATTTTATTTGTTAACATAGTTTTTTCTTGTCTTTAATTATAAGAACTTTCTTTAAAATTGCAAGATTCAAAGAATAATTCTTTTTTAAAGATTTTATTCAATATTTTGAATTTCGAGAATATTGTACTCTTTATGCGTTGCGTTAGCGCGACAAGCGTATCTCTCGTCTTAAGAATTTAAGTTACGTTGTTAATTTTTTCTTAAAAATATATTTTTAGTTTATGTAAGAAATAATTACGTTATTAGTGTTTAATATATTTGTTAAGATTTGCTTTAAACGTTTTAAGATATATTACAAAGTTGTTAATACTTTACAACAATTGTTGCTTAATATTCTTATATTTTCGAAAAAAAAAACAAGACAACAATTCTTTAAATTCTTAATAAAGTTGACTAAACATTTAGTAAATTGCTTTCAATTTTATTTTTCAATTTTGTTCTTATTTTTATTTTTGTAATTCTTTTATTGCGACGCAAACGTATCGCGAAAAAATTATTAAATTTAACAAATCTTTATAATTTTTTTTAAAAATTACTCTTTATTAGTTTTGAAAAAGTTTCTAGTATTTCAAATTTAATTTTTTAATTTTTTAAAGTTCTTTTTATAATATAGATCTAGATTAATCAATTTTATAGATTGTGCAAAGCGTTGCTTCTTAAGCGTCGATTTGTCGTTTTTATTATTAAAGTTGTTTTTGCAAAAGCGACGTAAATTAGATGTTCTAATCTCGTCTTAATAAAAAGACTTTTCAAGATATTTGTTTCTTGTTTAAGCAATACAAAAATCTTGTTTTGTTTGAAATCTATATCTCTTTGTTTGCTTCTTAACAAATAGCTTTTTATAATTAATATTTTTGTTAAATAATAGCAACAATATAGCGTTGCTGTCTTGCGAAGTTTTTTTTTGTAATATAATTTTGAAATTTGTAATTAACGCAAGTTAGATTCTTGTATTGCTTTTGTTCTTTAATTGCTAAAACGTCGCAATATTATTATTGTTGTCTAGATTTTGTCTTGTATTGCATATTATATTAATTATTTTGTCGAACAATTGCTCTTATAAATTGAGACGAATTAATATTGTAAGATTGTGTATAAACATATAACAAGATGTTGTTATATCAACATACACAAGACGAGATTACATAATATATAAAATTATAGTTTAGAGAAACATTAATTTATAAGAATTCTAGAAGAAAATTCTTAAGAAGAAAACTTTGCATGACGTCAAGTCGCTATTACAAGAGCTTAACATTAACGTATTTATTAGATTATTAATCGCTAGCATTATAAGTATAATTGTCGAATCGAGTTTCAATTCGATCGAATTGACTTGTTCAATCTTAATTCTAGAATTAGACAAATTTCCTAGCTTAACAAGATAGAGCGAGCGAAGAATGCGCGTTAAGTGTTTAACTCGATTTATTCGATTATATAACGTTACGTAACGCGCTAATTACATATAATTAACGCAGAATTTATACTAATTATATGTAATTAGCATAAAGTTTGCGTTAGCTTAATCGAGTTAGCGCATAGATAAGATAAGATAAGATAAGCAAATGTTAACGCGACAAAGTTAGCTTGAATTCTTGACATTAATTCGACGAAATTCAATTCTAGAATTAGATTCGTGTCTTGATTTTGACTCAATTCTATAAGACTCAAGAGAGTAAATTAAATTAAGAAAAAAGTGTTCAATTTAACTTAACAATTACACTAATTAATTTGATGCTTGTTAATTTTATTTCTAATATTGTTTTTTATAACTTTACAATTTAACTAAGAAACTTCTATTTAAATAAATATTTTACGCAACTTCTTAACGCGAATCGAAATAATCTTGCGACTGTTACTTTGTTTTCGATACAACTTCTTCTTATTATTATTTTATTCTTGCGCGCAATTGCGACTTGCAATACTTTTTGAATCAATTAATAGTAATTCTATTGTTTATGCAATTTCTTAGCTTAGTCTACTAGTAATGCATATAAATAATACAATCGTATACTAGATTATAAATATATCTTGATATTTAATAGAGTACTATAAGATTTAAAATATAGAAGAGTTTCAAAAATCGATAAGATTATAAATAGAATATTGAGAGAAAATTTTACAAATTAAAGTAAGAATTATATGCATTAAGATTAGAGTTATCTCTTACTTCTACTTTTATTTACTTTGAACTTTTTACTTAATACAATTATTATTTCTTTATATTAATATTTATCTAATTTTATTAATAAGTAATGCAAGTTTATTTACGTTAACTTCTTTATTGTTTATTTTATGTAATCTTGTTGTTAATTGTTAATTTAAGCTTCTATTTTTATACAGTTTTTAACGCAATTTTCGACGCATTTCTATTAATAAAAGTTCTAAAAATTATCGCGCTTTTTTCTATAACTTCTTACGTATATATCAATTTATTTTAATTAACATTATTATCTTCGATAACTTGCACAAAGTAAATAAGTAATATATATAAGTAATGCAATATATCTTGTTTATAACTAACAAATTTAATTTGCTAATTTGAAAGCTTACTTTAAAGTTCTCTTGCAATAGAATAATTTCTCGTAATAAATCTAGACAAGACAAAATAAACAATAATAAAAACAAGAGATTCGAAGATAAAAATATTAAAGAAAAGAGTGTTTGTAATACTAACATAGACAAGATAATCCAAATAGATAATATATTTTTAACTAATATATTAATGTTTTGCGATAAAGAAAACAAAGATAAAAGTCTAGAACTATTGTATTTCAAGAGATTGTAAAATATTAAAAGTCGATCGACTTTCTTATTTCTAAACGCTTATTTTAATATTTAATTTGCAAAATATTATATAATAAGACTTAGAATTACAATTGTTAAGAAAACAAATATTGTATTTAGAGTTTAATTTTAGACGTACTTTAAGAATTTGCAAAAGCGTTTATATATATTTTCTTCTTTAACAAGTATATTATCTTGTTGCATTATTATTGTAATTACAAAATTTAATTAATATTTTACTCTATATAGACTCGAATTTTGCAACAATTTATATTAGAAATATAATAATTTAATTTAAGAATCGTTAATTTATTAAGCATTTAATAGAGCAATTCGATTTTTTCTAGTAATAGAAATTTTAAAGTAATTTTATATTTTTTTCACGAACAATTATAATATGTTCTTTGTGCTAACTATAAGTTAAATCTTCGAAATTCGATTATTAATAATTTTCTTCTAGCAATTAGTGTGATCGTCGGGTCGGGTTTCAATCCAATTGGGTTGACTCGCCCAACCCTGATTCTAGGATTAGGCAAATTTCCTAGCCTAACAGGGTGGGGCGGGCGAAGAATGCGCGCCAAGTGTTCAACCCAACCCACCCGATCACGTGACGTCACGTGACGCGCTAACCATATGCGATTAGCGTGGACCCTGCGCTAGCCCAATCGAGTTAGCGCATAGATAAGATAAGATAAGATAAGCGAATGCTAACGCGACGAAGTTAGCTTGGGTTCTTGGCATTGACCCAACAAAACTCAACCCTAGGGTCGAGTTCGCACCTTGACCCTGGCCCAACCCTACGAGGCCCAAGAGAGTGGGTCGAGTTGAGAAAAAAGTGTTCGACTCGACCTAACAATTACACTATAAAAGTATATCTCGAATTATTTGCGTTAGCTTAGAAAAGTTCGAAGCATTATCTCTTTAATACTCTTAAATTAAATATTTATTCTCTATAATATTAGTTTGAAGATATTAATTGTTTTTATCTTAAATTGAACAAAAGCATTAAGATTGTCGAAGTAAGAATCTCGCAACAATTGCAATAAGCTACAAAAGTATTAGCAAAAAATTATATATATTATTATATTGTATTATTTCTTTAACAATATTTGCTTTTTGTATTTTTACTCTTAAACTAGTAATTAAATTATAATAATATTCAAAATAAATTTTGAATTTAATCTTGTATTTTGTTTTGTAATTAACAATGTTATTATTATTCTTCTTATTTTATATTTTGTAAAAACTTAATTTTTGCGTAGAATTTAAAATATTAACAAGATTATATAATATATTATTTAGTTCTTCTATTTTCGAATAACATTTTGCAAGCTTTGTTAAAATTTTATTGCAAATTCTTGTTACAATTTCTATTAAAAAACAAATATTAATTTCAATTGTTTTCTTTAGATATTTAAGATAATTAAATATTGCATCGAATATTCGAAATCTTAAATAAATATCTATATTAGTTGTTTATAAAATTATAAAAGTATATTTGTAAAAAGAATTTAATATATTGTTAACAAGTAAAATTAGTTGCTACTTGCTTTCATCTAGTTTGATTTATTATATTTTTTAATCTTAAAAGTATTTCTCTATTTAAAAATTAATAAAATTGCGTAATTAATATGTATAACAAAGTATTAAATAAATAGAGTTTTAACAAATACAAATATCTTGTACTAGTTTTCGTAATTTGTTTTTAATTTGCTTCTAAAAAACTTTAAAGCAAAGCAAATATTAAGCTAAATTATTAATAGCAACTATAAGAGTGCAAATCTAGATAAAATTTAGCAAATATATTATCTTTTTGCATTATTACAAAAATAAGTATCTTTTTAATTACAATAAATAAGTTTATACTTCTTGCAATATTCTAAACTTCTATATTTTTCAATTGCACAATAATATTGTTAGTTGTTGCTTTTAATTCTAAAGTTATAATAAAATCTTAAGTTATTAAATTAATAATATAAGCTAAATAAGAAATAAAGTTCTACTATTTGTTTTATTAAAATTCTTCTCAATTTAGAGTTTTTTCGAGTTTATCTTTTAAAGTACTATTTAGACTAGTCGCGCTAACCCGGAAATGTCACGTGCAAATGCCAAGACCTAGGTCAAAAAAAACTCGAGGAATCGAATCGCTCAAAGTAGTTTAGTCGATTACTATAAGTAGTTTAGCGCGAAGCGCGCTAAACTAATTTGAGCGATTCGATTCCAAAAAATCGTCGCGACCCGGTCTTGGCGCCAGGTCGAACCAGAGGGGTGATATCATAACCCAACCCGACGATTAGTCTAGTACTATTATTGCTTGCGTTATTAATAATAATATCAAGAAGTTTGTTTTTAATTTTAAAAAACTTTAAGATCTTTATAAGCTCTAATATTAATTAACAATTTATATACTTAATATTAAAAAAAGTAAATCTAATAAGATGTTTGCAAAATTAAAATGCGATATTAACTCAATATATTAATACTTCTAAGTAACAACTCTTGAAGAACTAAATTATATATTTAAAGCAATAGAGACACGCTAAGCATTTCTAAAATCTATCTTAATTTTTTTACAAATTTAATCGAAAATTAAGAAAATTATCTTCGATAGTTTTGTGCAATCTAGAAGTACTAGTTTTAATCGAAATATTTTTAATAGCTTTCGAAAATAAGAATTATCGATAATTCGAAAAAGTAAATTTAAATTAACAAAAGTCTTGCATAGTTAATCTTCTTAATTATCTTAAACAAAGAAGAACAACAAATCGATATAACTTTTCTTCTAATAATATATTAGTTTTGCATTATTTATTTGTATTATTAATTATAATTTACGCAATTAAAGACTAGATTAATTGTAATTTGCAATCTAGATCTTTTTTGTTTTAAACAAAAAATAAATTAAAAATATTTCTTTATATTTGTTGTGCTTAAATAATTGTAAGCAATAAAATAATTCAAAAACTTATAACAACTTTTATAAATAATTTTAGAAAAACTCTCTACAATTGAAGTTACTTAAACAAATCTATTTTAAAGCTTAAATTGTACTTTTATATTAATCTTTTTTGCTTAATATAAATTAACAAGTCTTGATTAAATCTTGTTTTAAATACTCTTGTTAATCGCAATTTGTAATTATTATTCTTGAAATTCAATATTAGTATTTAAACTTTACTTAATATATTTGTCTTTCTCTCTTAATATAAGTAACGAAAAATTGTTTCTAATTTTTTTTAATACTTTGTAAAGAATTCTTTTTCTATTATCGAAAATAAAATTGAGAAAACTTTAATCGAATTAACTTGCAAATTAATTAAAACATAAACTATTAAATAACAAATTGCACAAAATAGATTTGCAAAAATTATTTTCAATTAAAGATAATAATTAATTTGAAGTTCTTAAAAAATTAAATGTATTGCAAACAAAAGTAATAGAAAAAATGTCTTTAAATAATATATAAAGAATTTCTTCGAAATAGAAAAGTAATGCAAAAAAATAATGCAAGTAACAATTAAATTAGACAAATTATTATAGAATAAAGTATAATTGTAAACTCGAGAATATTAAGAGAATCTCTTTAGAATAGAAGAATAATACAAAATAATAATGCAAGCAACAATTAATTCGAGTAAATTATTATATAACAATATAAACAAGTCTAATCGTAATTTCAAAGTATATTAAATTATACTCTAGTCAAAATTTCAAAGTTATAATAATATAAGTCTAAAAATAGTAATTCTTAGCATAATAATGTAATTTTCGATTTCTTGACAATTCGATTCGATTCGATTCCTAAAGTTAAATTGTCAATTCAAGTCGATTCTAGAAGTTGGAACCGAAAATCGAACCAACAATTAATCTATAAAATATATAAAATTAATTAATTATTACTCTAGATACTATGCGCTTTCTAAAATTGCTTTGCTTGTAAGTTTTGATTATAAATTGCTAGAGCTATAGAAACTACAAAGTTTGTTAATATATAAAAAGTTTAAGTCGATCTTTGTTTTTAAGACACGCTTCGAAACACAAAAACTTTAAAATCAAAAAACTTTCTCAATGTTAACTTAAACTCTATCAAAGATATACTGTTAAAAGCGCAAAGATCACTCTATCAAACATAAGATTTCGATAGTAATAAATCAAGAAATGCGAAAGCTGATTAAAAGCATCTTGCCAGAAGTTGGGGTCGAGGATCTAAAAATAAGGCCAAGGGGCGACAACCGTTGTGAAAGCGCTAACTGCATGTACGCAGCGTCATCGTGCATATACACATCTCTCAGCCCGTCCTATAAATTCGCGAATCCATTTGCCATTCTCTGTGTTCTGGATACTTGTGACCATCCACCGACGTAGCTCTCTTTGATTCTAGCTCGCATAAAGAATTCCGTCGCCAATTAGACTCTGATCTAGACCTCTAATCCTCGTTCACGACTTGACGCATTCGCCCGGTCTGCTTCGCTTGCCTTTCTCTTTTTCCTTCGAAACAATTCTGATACTCGTTCCTTTTGATTACAATTTGCTCAAATTCCCCATGGAGGGCCCATCTTTTCGCTTCGGGGTTGATGTCGGAGGTACGTTCACTGATGTACTACTCATCCGCGAAGACACCGGGGAAACGTTTCGAACCAAGGTACACACCACTGCAGCAGATCAGTCGCTCGGAGTTCTTGGGGGAATAGACCAAGTTCTTGCCAAAGTCCCCAAAGGAAACAATATCAACTTACACGCCATCAATCACGGCACTACCGTAGCCACAAATACTATCCTCGAGCAGAAAGGCGCCAAAGTTGCGCTCGTGGTCACAGAAGGCTACAGAGATATTCTTCAGACGCGGAGATCGCAGGTACCAGGGGGCCTTGCGAGCTGGATCATCTGGAAGAAGCCTGAACCTCTGGCGCCATTGGAACTGACGGTGGAAGCGCCTGGACGGCTTGCTGCTGGTGGAGAGGAAGTTCGGCCATTCGATGACAACATATTCCAGGATAGAATCCGACCCATAGTCGAGCAGAAGCCGGATGCAGTTACCATTAGCTTGATGAATTCTTATGCGAACCCAAGTCATGAACAAGCGGCGCGTCGCGTTATCTCCACACTCCTTCCTAATACACCAATCTCAATCTCGTCGGAGGTGTTGCCCGAGCTGATGGAGTACGAAAGGACCATTACCACCGTCGTGAACTCGTACATTGAGCCCAGTGTCAGCGCATATCTAGGCAACCTGCTCGGAGCCTTGGAAAAGCGGACTAAACACCTTCGCATTCTCCGTTCGGACGGCGGTCTCTCATCAGTCACTCAAGCAAGTCGCTTCCCTGTCAATTGGGTACTGTCCGGGCCAGCTGGAGGTGTCACAGGCGCAGTATCAGTCATCGCTGACCGGACTAAGTATAAAAATCTTCTGACCTTGGATATGGGTGGTACAAGCACAGACGTAACCCTGATTGAAAACAGTACGCCTCGTGTGCGCCGTGAAACTAAAGTCGGAGATATTGTGGTGAGGGCTCCATCAATCGATGTACGCACCGTAGGCGCTGGAGGCGGTTCGATCGCCACAGTTCCTGAGATCACAAAGGCCCTAAGAGTCGGTCCTGAGAGCGCTGGAGCCGAGCCAGGGCCAGCATGCTACAGCAGGGGAGGGTCTAAAGCTACCGTTACGGATTCCAATGCGGTGCTGGGCTATCTGCCAACATCACTGTTAGGTGGCACCTTTGAGCTCGATCTAGAGGCCGCTCGTAAGGCTGTCCAGCAAGTCGCAGATGATCTTGGCACCAGCCTTTACGAAGCGGCGGAGGGAATAATAAAAGTCTCTAATGAAACAATGTATCTGTCTCCGTAACAAAGTTCGCTTTCATTCACTAAAAGATTTGACAGGTATGGAGCGCTTCGATTGGTGTCGGTCGAACAAGGCTATGATCCTCGAGACTTCAGTCTGGTGGCCTTCGGCGGTGCTGGACCTTTGCATGCCAATGCATTGGGAAAGTTGATTAAATCATTCCCAGTGATCATTCCGCCATCTCCAGGAGTCCTTTGTGCCCTTGGCGACGCAACGACAACCCTTCGCCATGAGGTCGGAAGAGCGTTTATCGGACAACTTTGTGACATTGAATTAGCAGAGCTCATGAAGGCCTACGAGGAATTGTTCAAGGAGGCTCACAAGGTTGCGAAAGAAGAACAGGGCTTGACGTCCCACGTGGTACGTCTTGTATGGTGGTACTCTTTGATGTGATGTAGTGTTGTTGAGTCGTGGGCTAAGTAGCCTCACCGAGTCGCGATCCTTGATCATTTGCTTTGCTAACGATTAGCTGGCTATGCAGGTCGAAATATATGAGGCCGATCTAAGATACATAGGGCAGGGTCTCGCCGTCACCATAAAGCTGGACTTCCAATCTCTTTCGGCCAGTGGTCTTACTCACCTGCGGGAACTCTTCGAAGCTGAACACGAGAGGCTATTCACATATCGTTTGAGCTCTGAAGTTGAAATCACAAATATTCGTATTATCGTACAAGAACGAAAGCATAATGTGCCCCCAATGAAGCTCAATAAGGCTAAGACGACAGACCCTCCGGTATCTGTAACTACCTCGAGGACGACGCTTGTTTTTGAGGGGCAGCATTATAAAGAAAGCCCTATCTGGGACCGCCTAGGTCTCAAAGCTGGCCATGTAGTACAAGGTCCATGCGTCATCAGCGAGATGGACTCGACTACACTGGTTCATCCGGGATACAGAGCGGAGATTGACGATATTGGGAACATCTTAATTTGGGAGCTCGCCGAGCAACCAGCTCCAAAAGACTCGAAGTCCGAAACAGAACTTGACTCGTTCTCCGTGGATATATTCGAAAACGCTCTGCGAAACGCCCGCAACGAGATGGACACGTTGGTGACTCGTACAGCTATGAGCCCAGCGATACGCGAGCAGCAAGACGAATTTCCGGTCATTGCGGAGCCTGGTGGGAAGATGATCGTAGGCCAATTTGGATCCTTTATTGGAGAGTTCCTGGAGAGCTGGAGCGGGACTATCGATCCAGGTGATATATTCATGACGAATGATCCGTATTCTGTGGCCGGGGCTGTCTCTCATCACAACGACTGGCTTTTCATGATGCCAATCTTCGTGGATGAGAAGTTGAGTAAGCTGATGCAATCTCTCCAAATGGAATTTTCGGGCACTGACACGTAGTATAGTCGCATGGACATCGGTCTTCGGCCACATGACGGACGTTGGGGGCAGTTTCCCTGGATCACTACCATGTGCTGCCACTAGCATCTTCGAGGAAGGCGTTCAGATTCCCATCACCAAAATTGCTGGAAAGGGGTTGTGGAACAAAGACTTGATGGAAGTAATCTACAGGAATGTGCGCCTTCCAGAGTGGAACCGCTGTGATGTGCACGCGCTCGTCGCTGCTTGTGAAATGGGTCAGTACCCCCTTCTGAAATGTCCGTTTAAACCCTACTGACGTACCTTGTAGCCGGAAAGCGCATGAGAGAGCTATACACCCGATTTGGGGACAAGACATACTTCGCAACGATCGACGAGCTTCTCGAACGCAACCGTAAAGCATTGTCTTCAATCATTGCTAACGCAATACCAGAGCAGCCGGTCTACTTTGAAGATTGGATTGACGATGATGGCCAGGGGGCTGGCCCTTGGAAGATAGCCTGCACGATGTCCAAGAATCACGGCAAGCTTTCCTTTGACTTCTCTGGCACAGACCCGCAGTCGCCGTCATCGATCAATTTCTTGCTCAGTATTACAATGTAAGAGACTCGTTTTCCCCTATTGACCCCCATTGCCGATACTAAATTCTTCAGGTTCAAGATGTTCGTCGGTATCTACCTCCTAGTGGTGTAGTAAGTGCGCCTATTTATGTATTATCCGCTCATCGTTACCGCTGAACTTCGCCTAGCGATTCCAACGTCGTAGCCAACGATGGTTTTCATGATCTGATAGATGTCCACATCCCTGAAGGATCCCTACTCAAGCCGATTCGACCCGCCGCCCTTTCTTGCCGAACACACATGGTCGCCAGGCTGTTAGATCTGCTGTCAGGGTTGCTGGGCCAAAAAGCCCCCCAATTCATGACCGCTGCAGGCTTCTCGGACAGCCCTCATTTCATGTACTCCGGTGCGCTCCCCAGCTTCCTATTTACTCAATAAGCCTTCTACATCAAACCGCTGATGGATAGCAGGTTACCGTGACAACGGCGAATGGTTCCAGCTCTACTGGCTAGGCTTCGGTGGTAAGCTCCGAATCTTCTCCTTTGCCTCTTCACCGCTTTACCTCTTCTCCGCTTTGCCTCTTTGCCTCTTTGTCTGTTCCTCTGTTCCCGGCTCTCTCTTCACGTCCCTCCGTACCCCATTCTCCAAAACTCCCCATCTCCACCCCTACTCACCTCTCACCTAGGTATCCCCGCCCGCCCCCACGGCGACGGCCCCGACGGCCACTGTCTCTGGCCCGCCATGAAAGCCATCCCTAACGAGTTCCTCGAGCTCTACTACCCCCTCCGCATCGACGCCTACCACCTCGAGATCGACTCCGGCGGTCCCGGCCTCTACCGCGGCGGGTAAGTCCCATTCCCCCAGCCTCTCACTTGCCCCATTCCCTTCCCAAGAACCCCCTCAACCATCGTCCAGCCAGCTTTCACTTGAACGCCATGCCTCATCCTCCCATCCCCTGCGCGACTGCAGAAGTCAACGCTAACCCCGAAACCCTCCAGCAACGGCATGCGCATCCACTGGCACTTCCTCTCCCCCGGCTCCATCTCCCTGCACGACGACCGCTGGCTCTCCAAACCCTGGGGCGTTCTCGGCGGCTCACCCGGCGCGCGCTCCCACAAAACCCTCGTCCGCTACTCAGCCGCCAAAGAAGGCGAGGATCCCCCACGCGTGGTGTGCGGCAGCAAGCAGGACCGCATCAAAGTCGAACAAGGGGATGTCCTGGAGTGGGTTACGTGGGGGGGCGGCGGGTGGGGTGATCCGCTGCAGAGGGAGGCGGGGTTGGTGGCGAGGGAGGTGGCGAGGGGGTTGGTTAGTAGGAGGGGGGCGGGGAGGTATGGTGTTGTGCTCCGGGAGGACGGGAGCGTTGATAGTAGTGAGACTGAGAAATTAAGAGGGGAGATGAGGAAGGGAGGGGGGAATGCTGGGGAAGGGGAGGGGGAGGGGGAGGTGTTCAATCGTGGCGGGACTTGGGAGGAGCTGAAGGCTAGGTGCCTGGAGGAGACGGGGCTGCCGCCGCCGAAAAGCCCGAGGGAGTTGCAGTTTAGGGGACCGATGACGGGGTTACCGTATTTTAAGGAGTGGCAGAAGAGTCAGGGGCTGCAGACCTGAGCGATTTAGTAGGCTCGACGCGCGAAGAACGAAGCTTTTCAAAAGAAAGAAGTCAAGGCTCCCAATCGTGCGTGAATTGTTGAGTACTATCGGTAATACTACCCATGCACCCATTTTCGTGCAATGTGGCAGGATGAACATGGCGAACCGTATGGTTCGCTGCAAGAGCTTCGCAAGACTATTGATACTAAATTACAACGATGTCCCAATATCGAGATCGACCTTACCTTAGTAAGCATAACAATTACCCATAAAGACCCTGATATCCGTCGTTTTAGCACTAGTCTTGCACTAGATCTCGTGCTCTGTTCAGTGTATTGATATGTGATCTGAGAATCTTGTACTGTTGGTGTGGGGTCGAGTACGTTTTTGTTTGATTGAGATTTCGAGGGCCATGAGCTGCCACGTCGGTCTTGGCTTCAAACGCTTCTACACCAAGAGGCATTGTGATCAATCCTAACCCGGAGAATCCGAAATAACGTGTCAATTGAATAAACCTACTCAGATAAGAACCAATAACGAGACACTGGCTATCTCCTCTGTCAACGATGTCAGAACGCGTTTGTTCATGCTTTATGTTTTCTACATGTTCCATCCCTCCAGCTTGTGGTAATCAAGTCTCTATACTTCTTTCAATGATGGGAGCTTATTGGAAGGATTATGTATTCCTTCAAATTATTCTACGCTAAAAAGCGATCGAAACGTCCGATCAAGATGTAATCGAGAGTATATAGAATTTGATACTAAAACACTCTGACTTTCGCGATATTTTTGTCATATTATTCCACCAGAATCAAAGAAAACAAAATGTTTTGAGCCGGTGGTATCGAACTTGGACTTTAAATATAGACTAGACGTGTAAAGAAGTGCAGAAGATGAGCAGGGTACTCGCTAACATTATAGCCAAAGAGGCTTTACAAGGCGCGAGGTTCTATTACCGCACGAAGAAAAAGGAGAGCCCACCCACCTGATCATCCAACAAGACCGATTCACCTCGTGCCTCAGGTCGGCGTAACAGCAAAGAAGGGCACCCACCTACGCGACAGAAGCTGCAACGAACCGGCTGACCAGAAGTCCCAAAACCTCAAAAAGCAAAAGAGAAGCCAAACCCAGTTCACCAACCCCCACCTCTCAAACATGCAAACAATACCCCTCCAAATTCTTCCCATCAAACCTCCCCCTCCACAACTCCCCCTCCCTCCGATTCTTCTCCTTCTTATCCCCCACCGCCTGAAACCTCAGCTTCATCACCTCCCTCGCCTCTTCCTCCCTCTCCCTCTCCTCTTTCTCCACTTTCACCCGCGCAGCCTTCTGCGCCTTGGCGAGGTCAATCTCCTGCTGGCGCGCGGCTTCGTAGCGCCAGTCTGCTTTGCGGGCTTCGTGCCGGTCCTGGCGCTCCATGTCGAGGACGCGACGTCTGTGGTTGGGTATGGGGTTGTGGTGGTGGTGGTGGTGATGGGTGTTGGTGCAGGGGGAGGCGGTGCAGTGGTTGCGGCGCGGGCGGTGGTTGGGGGGGTCGGAGCTGGAGAGTTTGTGGTAGCGGGAGTGGGAGGCGGAGAGGAGGGTGGAGAGGAGGCCCATTATGTAGGAGGAGACTTACGATCTCTGAATGAGATATTGTGGCGCTAGAGGGGTTTGAAGTTGGGTAGGTTTCGAGTCTGGAGAGCTGCTGGGGTTTGTGGGATAGACTGAGAGAGGAGTGGGAGTGTAAGATATGGATGCTGGAGCAATGCCATTGTCTGAGGAAAGTGAACGATCAGAAAGAAAAGAAAGTTCGGGGCTCTTTGTTTAATGTGATGGGCTGCGATAGCAGACAATGGCATTGTTCGCCCCATTACGCTGGTCAAATACCTTAGAGAGAACAAAGACTCTGTTCTCACGCTCAACTCTACGAGCTCTGGGCTGCTGGATGAGATGAGAAGACTGCAGAACGCGAGAGACCATGGCAACGCGTACTGTAGCTGAGAGACGTCTGTAGTCGTCGCATTGCTTGTCAGGCCTTCTCAGCCGGGGAGCTACACTATGCTTGTAACACATTGGGAGACAGACTTGTTGCATTAGGTGACGAAAGACCGTTGTACATGCATGCAGAAAAGACTTGCTAACCGAGAAGATCATGCTTGGTGAAGCCTTCGAACCTCGGCTAGTCAGTGTATGCTCGCTTAAACTATTCAAATGGGTGATTAATTTGCTAAAGCACGTGACTTCTAAGACGTCTAACACGACGAAACGTCAACTATCACTGCTTTCAATTATTGGAGGATCGACCACGATACTACCTTAGCTTACTGTGCAAGGCTGTACTAGCGCGGAGAGGAGTTATGGCTTGCCAATTTATGAATAGGAAAGAACCTAGAGCGCAAGCCCAATTCGAAAACGCCATGAACCCCCTTAGAGTACATACAATATTGACAGCAAATACATCCGTAGAGAACAAGTATCTGAGCTCATGACCACTGACCGCCAGTAATCTTTAGCTTTGTCGGCTTCAAACATGGCTGGCAGCGAGTATATCATTGTCTTACAAGAGCCATCCAGTAAATGAAGAGGCATAGAATGCTTTTAGGCCATTTGCCATTGGGCGAATAGTCGGTAATATAGTAATAGGCATACGAGATTACTTTTTTGGCGCGCCAAAGCATAAGTGAACATGTAGGAGAACAACGATGAGGCTCGGTGACTACTACACAGTCTCATTTGCTCGAAACGAAAGATGAAGGCGTTTGGCGAGTAGCAAAAGCCACTTGAGCAGGCCAGCTGCTAAGATATCCATTTGTCTCCAGGAACACCTCATAGACTAAGCACGGGAGAAGCTTGCTCCAGTCCAACCGTAAGCGCGCTCCAAACGACGACCATATCTTCTTGCGACCTGGAAAGGTATTTTGTTCGTGGGATGAGGCTCGTGAAAAATAATGCTTCGACGGAAAAGGTCCGAAACAGGTTCGAAGACCCAAGCGGAGCCGTCCAGTTTTCGTAGTGAGAAGCCAACAGAAGCCATGGCGGACAGAAAATCGGACCATGGTACCTCTACCGGAGGATCCTCGCCACTTGCAGTATGGAATAGGGTAGCAAAGACTTTGAAGCCGCGCTTGCTTACAGTGAATTTGGGAATCTTGGTCTCTGGCTGGTCGGTCGGTGGTTCTAGAGGATGCTCTGATTCAGCAGCTGCTCCGCGAGTCTTGATCTTCTCTGAACGAGGCTGCGGCGGTTCGGAGGTGATTGTCTTTTCTGTGCGTGTCTGGAGCTCAAGCAGGGCCGCTTGGGCAGACAGCCCCTCTACATCCTGAAAGTGGGTGTCCAGGGTCCTCTCATCTTCCTTCCAGTCTGAAATTCTACGTACGTCTCGGTGAGGAAGTACACCCGCTAGCGTATCTCCAAGGCTTTTGCCTCCGTTTTCGAGATATTGCTTGTCGACCTCGGTCCAGAACGCGTCTAGGTTTCGCTCAGCCTCCTGTAAGCCTTTTGTGGTATTCTCATTTAGCCGTTTGTCAGAAGGATAATTGAACTTGCTTAACGGTGTGCCCGTCGACGATAAGACCATGTTCTTCTGGAACGTTTCGTGGACACGAGCAAACAGCTTCATGCGTTTGGTAAACTCTGCTTGTTGATCCTCTTCCGAAACCGCTTCAATCATCGGAGGTCCTGGTCGAAGCAGTCCGACCTGTCGACGGAACTCGCCCAAGAGCGAAAGGTCGGAAAGTACTCTAGCGACCCAAGGAGAAACACGCTCTCGACTTTTTGCATCCGCTCGGAGCATTCGCTCTATCTCATCAAGCAGGTTCTCCAGACCGCAGAGAAACACCTGGTCATCCTTGAGCAGTTGCTCTAAAAGCCAAAGGCAATGGTCTTTCCTCTGATATGAGCTACTTTTCGACGTTACAATAATCTTCGTACTGTTAGGGTCTTGCGGTTGACGAGCATAGTGATTTCGAAGGGGGGGTGACGAAGGCATCCCCGTCTTGTAAAGAAGCATGGGCCCTTTGATCATTTGGTTCACAGTATGGGAGAAGTGGGAAAGGGCTTCATCGTACTCTTTAGGGGGAGGAGCACTCGGCGAAATTCGAGTAACGTTTCGGTCCTTGAGTGCGACTAATTCCTCGACGAACGTTTGGAGCTGATCCCAATACAGCAAGCTCAGATAGGCGTCGATGACAACGTTACCCAGAACCCGCTCCCAAAAGGTGTCTCGCCGGAGAACTGGATGCGTACTCCCATTGACACTGAGAATTTTCTCTTGGCGATGCTCGCTCCACTCCAGAACAGTGCTCTTAAAGTAAGCGGGATCCTCTCGTAATGACCAGATATGATCCTCAGCTTCGTCGCGTTTGGCGGACACAAAGGATCGCAGACGTCCTATGTCAAATTGATCCGGCACACGGTACGGCGCCTCCAAGATTTCTTTAGTGAGTGAAGGCCACTCTGAGTCTTCGGACTGTCCCTTACTGCCTGTGCTAAGGTCAGGTGGGGAAGGTTGCTCAGGAACGGTGGTATCGTGCAGTGGCAGGTCCTGTAGGATTGTTTCCGCACAGCTTCGGAGGAAGCTGAGTTTCCTCTGCTGAATTTCCATGATAAGGAGTCCTTCACCAGGCTGTATGCCGATACCTGACGACATCATGTCAAAGGCGTTGACGTCCTCGTCCCAGGATATGAGACGACCATATTTCGAGGCGGACTTCTGCCCGATTAGCAACATTGTGTAACCAGAGATGTATGCAGGATTGAGAGCTTGGGTGGTTTGTGCCAAATTTATAGAATTGAAATCGGTGTTGGCGAAGAGATCCGGATCATGACGTCCGCGGGCATTCAGAAATATCAAGAGCGTTCTGGGCTTAAGAAGATCTTCAAGGTTGAGTGACGGTAGCAAGAAGGAATCATAGAATTGCGTTCCAGCTTTAATTTGGCCGGGAGACTCTCGACGGAGTGCTTCGAAGTCTGGGCGATGCATTGATGGCATACCTGGATATGCTCTTAGCAGGACTTTACGGCGCTGCTCGCTCGTCTTCTTTCCCCATCTCTTTCGCAATGTCTCCTCGTATCGTTCGAGAATATGAAGCAGAGCATCCCGATCAGCAAAGATAGCGTTGGAGCGAGATCTGGCCATCCGTCGAGTTTCGGCCAGATCCAAAAATTTCGGCATCGGCAGGGTTGGATTACTACCGGTCATGGCAGCAAAAAGCTTCTGAGGGTCATCGTACAAGCTCTGCGGATCCATGGCTTTGAAGACAAGGCTCTTCTCACAGGCAGAGCTTGTAGAGAAGGCAGTCACCGGGATGTTCTCAATGGGAACGTAGATCCTGAAGTGGTCTCAATCATATAGATTGATCCCTCAACACCAACACTCGGTCGAATGGAACGCACGACTCTGAAACACCTGGATAAAGGATGATCCGCCTGAAAACTACAAATTCGATTGAGTTTTGCTTGTGTTGAGGGTTTCTGGACCTCCAGTGATCACAGGATGTTTTATATCAACCTGCATCTCACTTTACAGGGGGAAAGTTTGCTCATCATATGTGAAACACCGGTGACTTAGGGTCCACGTTCCAGCCCTACATTCTGTTAGCGCTTTCACAACGGTTGTCGCCTCTTGACCTTATTTTTAGATCTTCGAACCCATCACCTAAATTTGTATGCAGATTATCTAAGAGCATCAAATGCAGTCAATTGATTTTCAGTAAAGTCTAAATTCGTAAATATTAGTCAAATTCAAGTGTTTCTATATCTACTTTGCAATTCAACTATCTCTATTTTATCTATATTACTTCTCTATTATTGTTATATCTAATAAACAACAAATTGTTATCAAGAAGATTGCAAATATAGATTGATTGCGTTGGTTCGAGAAATCGAGTTCGATTCAAGAAATCGAATCGAATCGAAAGTCTTAACAATTCAATTCCTAAAGTTGAAATCGATAATTCGATTCGATTTCAAACTTGAAATCGAAAATCGAATTGAAAAATCGAATCGAATCGTCAAGACTATTATTTTTAGTAAATTTTATTATTTTTAGTAATAGATTAATTATTTTAGTAACAATTAATTAATAATTTAATAGAAATAGTTAATCTATTTAAATTAATTAATAAATATATTAGAAATATCTTTTTATAAATGCATTACTATTGTGTATTATCTAAATTATAATAGAGAATAATAAAAAATCTAAATTTAAACTTAATTTATACTATTTTTAGTTTTCTTAACATTCTTGGCGATTCGATTCGATTTTAATCTTTGGATCGAAAATCGACTCGATTTAATTCGATTTAATTTTAAAATAATTGAAATCGGATTAATTTTCGATTCGATTCCTAAAGTTAAATTGTCGATTCGAATCGATTTTAGAAGTTGAAATCGAAAAACAAATCGACAATTAATCTATGCAAATATTTGTTGCAAAAATTAGAATAGAATTGCAACGCAATTGCTACTAAATACGACAAAAGATCAACAAGTAAAGAAAAAGATACAAAAACAAATTTGTTAATTAAAGACTAATTATTATTGTTGTATTTCTAATTTTTTTCTGCTACTTCTATATTCGATCTATCTCTATCTAATTCCTTCTTTTTCTTCTTCTAATTTTTCTTCTTCTTTTGATTCTTCTTTTTTTTGATTCTTCTTCTTCTTCTAATTTTTCTTCTTCTTTTGATTCTTCTTCTTTTTTTGATTTTTTTTTAATCTATTTGCTTTCGTTCTATCGATAGAAGATTTATTGACAAAAGATTTATCAACTAATTAATAAATAGAGTTAAACAACTTGTCTATTAACAATAATTGTAGTTGCAATTAGCGTAACCAACAAGTTAGATTTCAATCCAAACGAATTGACTTATTCAATTCTAATTTTGGAGTCGAACAAAAGTTCTAGTTTAATTAAATAAGTCAAACGCATAAGACGCGTTAAACGTTTAACTTAACTCGCTCGATTACATAACGTTACGTAACACGCTAATTATATGCGATTAGCGTAAACTCTGCGTTAGTTCAATCGAATTAACGTAAATTCTGCGCTAGTTTAATCGAGTTAGCGCATAGATAAAATAAGATAAGATAAGCAAATGCTAACGCGACAAAGTTAGCTTGAATTCTTACATTAATTCGACGAAATTCAATTCTCAAGTCAAGTTTGCATCTTAATTCTAATTCAATTCTACGAGACTCAAGAGAGTAAATCGAGTTAAGAAAAAAGTGTTTGATTTGATTTAACGATTATACTAGTTGCGATTGATCTATTATATCTTTTTTGCAAATTTCTATATTGTTATATTGTACAATTCGAATTTCAATCTTAAAAAAAAATCAAAAAAAAATTAAGCAATTGTCTTGTATACAATTGTTAAAATTAATAAAAATAGTATAAAGTTTATCTAATATAATAAAGAGAGTTGAAATTAGTTAATTTATAATAGAAGCAAACAAAAATTAGACAAAAATTTATAAAAAATTTGAAAAAAAACAAAAGAAACAAACTTCTATATTGTTGTTGTTTTAAATAACCAATATAGAAACGTTAAATAATTCAAATAAGAAACAAGAGAAACAAGAAAAGAACAATTATTAGAAATAGTTAGAACAACAATATTCTCTTTGCGTTAAAATCTCTTTACGTATTATAAATTGCTTTAACTCTTGTATTAAATAATTCGAAAAGATATTCTCTAGTATTAATATTAATAATTGAATAAAAAATCAATTTAATATAAAGATTCTAGAGTTAAAACTAGAAAAGCTAATATTAGAAAAATATGTTAACAATTTGATCTCTATTATTATTAGTATTAAATCCGATAATAGTAGGAGCAAAATATAGAAAATAATATTGTCTTGTATTTTGACAAATATTTGACGCAATAAGATAGAATTAATATTAATATCGAAATAGTAATACTTTTCTAATTATAAATTGAAAATTAATATTAAAACAATTGATAAACTTAATCGAAACAATAATAGTTAATCTATAACTCTATTTATTGTTAATCGACATTTTTATTTAAGATTACTATATTATTGTCGAACTCGAACTATATAGCAAAAGAAACAAATAATAGAAAAACAAAATTGCAACAAGTATTTCGACAACTATCGCAAAATCTTAATTAAAAAATAACAATATAATAGTAATACTTGCTCTAATAAATACAATATATATTAAATAGATAACATTTGTTACTATAAATTTGCAAATTTGCAAATAGAGCAATAAATTAATTATATATCTAGTAGAATAAAGTATATCTTTATTAATATTTCTTTCTTTTTATTTTGTAATTTTCTAAAATAAAGAAATAGATCTATATTATCTATTAGTCGAGCAACAACTACTTAGTAGATAGAACAAAAATTAAATATTAAATCTCTTAAATAATTAATTAAAATAGCAATTAATATTGTTTATCTAAATATAACTAATAGTCTTGTCAAATTAATAAACAATATAGTCGATAAAGAACAACGCTCTAAAACTTCTTCTATTGTAGCTTCTCAATTTACTTGTTTGCATCTATCGATAAAGATATTAACAATATTGTAGCAATAATATATTCATTAGTCTTAATTAATAGTAGCTTCTATATTTGTTTTGTCTCTTTTTAGAGTATTTGTTGCTTCTATTATTGTTTTAATATTAGTACAATATTAATATTTTTTACTTATAAATCGATCTAGCAGTTCTATTAATTTAAAGACAAAAAAAAGAGAGATTATAACAAAATTTTAAGATTGAAAAATAGTTACGAATTATTCGATAAATTGTATCTATCTTATTAAGACTAGAAATACTATAAGAAGACAAATGTTTAAATTGAAGAACTATATAATAATAAAAGACAAGCATTTATATTAATATCGAATAACTATTGATTTAAAATCGTCTTATCTTTTAATTACTAACTTTAAAACAGATCTTTATTAATTTAAAACTATATATAGATTGTTATAAATAATTTAACAGTATAATTAACGCAATATTTGTTAACAAAATCTATCTATTGCTTTGTCTATTATCTTGTTCTCTATTTTGATTTCTAAATTGTTTTTTAAATTGTTTTCGAAACTATCTTCTAAACTATTCGCAAAGAACAATAATAAAAAGAACAAAAAAATTAAATACAGCAAGAATAATTAGAGCAAAAAAAAAAGTAGAAAAATAATGTTTAACTAAATATTAGATTAAACGCGTTTTCGAAATTAATTTAAAACTTCTATTAAAATAATTTTAATATTTTAATCTATTAATTATATCTTCTTATATTCTATAGAAACATGTTTGTTTTTAATTTGTTTTTGATATAAATGCAGACTTTATTTCTATATATAAGACGAGAATAATAGATTATAGTTTAATTGATAGTTTTTATATCTTCTATATCTTGCAAGAATTAATTTTGCTTATTATCTAAAAAGAATTTTGTTTCTGTACAAATCTTAAGAGATTTATAGTATTTATTAATAGAAACAATAATATCTAATAAAGTTGAATCAACAACGTATTGCTTTATTTGCATTTTAGAAATATAACTCTAGTAAATCTAGAAGACATTTTTTCGAGACTTTTGTTTAAGTAGATTTAATAGATCTAGCAGATCTACTAGTCTAAAAAAGACAATATAAGAGCTTACTAAGCAATATAAGAGCTTACTAAGCAATATGAATTACAAAAAATACAAGAGTATTATATAGATGTAATTTGTATTGCTTAGTATGCTCTTATATTGTCTTTTTTAGACTAGTAGATCTGCATTAACAATTCGGGAAAGCAATCTCTATAATATATAGTGTAATCGTTAAGTCGAATTGAACACTTTTTTCTTAACTCGATTTATTCTTTTGAATCTCGTAGAATTGAGTTAGAGTTAAGACGCAAATTCGATTTTAGAATTGAATTTTGTCAAGTTAATGTCAAGAACTTAAGCTAACTTTGTTGCGTTAGCATTCGCTTATTTTATCTTATTTATGTGCTAATTCGATTAAGTTAACGTAGGATTTACGCTAATTCGATTGAGCTAACGTAGAATTTACGCTAATCGCATATGATTAGCGCGTTACGTAACGTTACATAATCGAGTAAGTCGAATTGAACACTCGACGCGCATTCTTATAGATAATATATTGTATATATTATCTTTTTTAATATTCTAATACTATTTAATATCTATTTTAATAGATTTGTATATTATATATTGCTATTTTGTTGTTAGTTTAAACAAGAATTCGTCGAAAAATATCAATTGCTTTGTTGTGTAGTAAATTATATTTACTTTTTAGACAATACAAAATTGTTTACTCTAAAAATCTATAAATTGTTTTTTCTTTTAACTAATTAACTTTCGCTTTAAAAGATATAATATTTTAGTATTAAATATATTGATATCTTATTTCTTTTTACAGTATAGTATTAATTTGTTTAGATATATCTATAGATGTTGCTTCTAATATTCGAGAAAATTGGAAACTATTAACAAACAAAGTTTTTAAGAAGATTTTGTCTTCAAATAAGAAAGATTGAGTAAATTATAGTTGTTTTGAATATATTATTGCTATCGCTATATTGTTCTAGTAGTACAGATAATCTTCTCGACAACAACGACGAGAGTTTAATAGTTATAGAGAAGATTAAAAACTTTGAATTTGATAATAGAGTCAATTTTGCAATAAACTATGTTATAAAATAATTGCAATATTAGATTTTAGCGTATATTACTATATTTAGACTTCAGATAATAAGAATTGTAAATAATTAATATGTTTTGAGCTCTTAGATAATCTGCATACAGATTTAGGTAATAGGGTCGAGAATCTAAAAATAAGGCTAAGGGGCGACAACCGTTGTGAAAGTGCTAATGTCACATGTGGGCAGCCACGCCAAGATTCTACCCCTTCCGGACGAACGGTACCTCTTTAGACAATAAGTAAAGTATTCTCCATATTCATCCCTCTGATCCCCTGAATACCTTGCCATAGCCCTCACACAGACGACTCTTCTAAATCCTCACGTGACCGGCCCCAATTACGCAAGTAGCCTTTGACATTTCGGTCTTTTGCAAATCGATAAGCTCGACATCAAGTCTATCTTTCAAAGGGGTATCTCGATCCGTCTTATGTGGTTTCTTTACTTCTAGGTCTTTGGTTGTAATCTTGCGTCTTTTAAGTCTTCCTTATCATTGATCATCCTGGGAATAAATCCTGGTCATAATTCTTCCCTACCTATGACAGCTCCATCCAAAGAAGTTAATCCGGTGTGGTCAGATCTTCAATTTCAAAGAGAGAAGGGCGACAAACCTTCCGCTTCATGCTCGCTTTCTTCTGGTCCAGTAGCTGGGGATTCCAAAATCTCTGAGAAGACAAGGTCTTCTTCATCACCGACGGCGAGCGACAATCCTTCCGCCTCATTCTCGGAGACTCGTGCTAGATTACAAGAACCAGACGCGGCGCCGTACGAAGCTTCATCTGATGTAACTATGTCTTCTGTATCATTAATGCTGAGCGCCAATTCTTCTGCTCCTTTGCCGGTTTCTCCAGGTTGCCCGCTATCAGAGCACAATAGCTCGCTATCTGAGCACCATGGCGATGCAGCTGCACCTATCATTGACTGGTACGTGTTAGAACAAACTGCATCTCCATATGCAAAAGTCTTACTAATTGCATTTCCACTCTCGACCTCTACGTCCGTGTCACTGTCTTCAACACCGCTACTCTTAGGACTCTCGTATTCAATTGTATATCGTCGTAAGAGTCCATTGGGCTTTGCGATTCGGATCCCTGGTTTTCGAGATGAGATATCCCAAGTAAGTCACCTTTGGTCTAAAGTGAATATTGTCTGCGTGAGCTCTGTGGCAGTACTAATCGATGCTTCGAAATTGCTGTCCAGCTGCAATACCAAAGAGACGAAAAGCATGATTGACACAAGTGTAATGACTCTGGCACAGCATTGTGCTTTGATTCTCTCCAAGCTCTCAAGATATATGTATATTAAGTGTCACGCTCCAGCAGAAGCAAGTAATTGTTTGCACCTTCGCAAGACACTTGAATGTAGCCCTTTTCCTTCGATGGTTTTAGAGTACACAACCGGCACCACCCCTCCGCGTTATACGGGAGACCACCCAGAAGACGACGAGCTTGGTTGGGATCGGCCGAGATTCAGAGACGAACTTCTTCAGATCGGATCTCCTTTTCAAAACCACGCATGGTCTTTCCGTTATCGGTGGAGCGTTCGGAGAATGAATCGGACGGTAGGGTTCAATAGTCACTGTCGTTTTGAGATGACGAGGGCACGAGAGTACTTATCTCTGGAACTTTAGTAGTACCAATCGCGAGTTCCAGTAGCTGAGCGTAATTTGACACTTGATGTGGGTTGCATAGGTGAGGTCCGAATATATGTAAGGCTCAGCGGAGTCGATCCAGCAACAGAAGTCAGACTTCCCTTCGCCATTTCTGAAGGTGTCTGCTCACTAACCTTCGAAGAGCTAGTCTTGGGAGATCACTCGATATTCGGAAGCGTCTCATGATTCTATCGGGGGTTTGAACAATATGTGTGGTTCCCTGACTCGGTCTCGATTGTCATGTTGCGAGCAGACTCATCTTTAGGCTCTTTGATCTCTGCCTTGTATGCGATCTTGCTGTTTGCTAGCCGTGTGCGACGTTGATGTCTTCGCTCTCAGTATTCTTTTCAGCCAGTGCGCGAGCAGCTCTATTTACGATGTTCCTGATTGCCTTCTTTTGGAATTCCGCCTCGGTTTTTCTGGTGCGCTGAGTTGCTTCGATTCGCAAGTCCTGGTTCTCCCCTGCGAGGTTTTCGCTTTTGGTCTGCTCTTCGCCTAATTGATCTTTCAGAGTGACGATGCGATTTCCTGTGCTGGAGACCTTGGCTTGTAGACGAGTATTCACGCCGTTGGTCGCTGTAAGGTGGTTTGGCCCAGGTTGGATTGAAATGCTGTAAATTAGTCTCAACACTGTGACGATTTCCTTTAATGACATCGACTCTGAACTCCTTTGGGTCGAGGATGGTGGACCAGCATCAGAGACTGGGATTGTCGCCGAAATTGATCGCCGATGGGAGGACAGGAGTGGAATAGTATATTCGATGGCACGTAGAGCGAGGTGAGAGAGAGTTTGGGGAATGAGAACATCAAAGCGATGTAGGAGAATCGATATAGTATAACTCAGCGTCTTCGATTTATAGGTTTGTGTAAGGTATAGCAAGGAAAAGACTGTGATTATTAAAGCGGTGTAGCAGCATCAATAGGATATATAGAACCTTAAATTCTGTACGTTGGTGTTAGGTATAGAGAGAAAACGTGTATGTGGAGGAGAACGAGAGAAGATTGTAGAAAACTGGCCGTAAGTAGGTCCATTGGAGGTCTCGGGGATTCACCGTGCTTCCTTTCCGAGAGAATTGGGTGCCTTCAGCTTCATTAGTGATCCGATCTCAAGCGTGGTCAATGCTTGAACTTGGAGTCATGTCGGGTTCTCTGGTGACGAGTTCAGAGAACTATACTCATCGTTACCTAGGGGTGCCACACGTCGTGAGATAACTTACCGAGCCACAACGGCAAACATGTACAAGTCGAGTTTCCTTCGAATATAGGGTGGCCTAGATAAATGTGACAAGCGCATGATATTCGATTGCACGCTAGCAAATAGTTCACCAAATACAGATAGAAAGCTCCTCCCTTGATGGGCTTGGGAGACTCCATGCCACGCCGTGAACTCCATCACAAACCCATAAGTTCAATCGCAAACCCGTAAACTCCAATGAGAATTCCCTTTTTCGTAGCCTTCGAAACAAACAACCGAGAGCAGAAAGCCGTGCGCGAAAGACTGTCACCGCAGCTCCGCAACCGACACAAGGCATGCTCGAAGGTAGCCGACCGTGAGAGATGCCGAGCGAGAGTAGACGAATCACTGTGGCTCGACATTCAGCCCCCGTATCCCCTTCCCGGAATCCTCCTTTTCCTCCGCTGTCCTCCCCACATACTCTTCCCCTATTCCCTGCCCACAATCCTCCTCTTCCTCCCCTTTCCTCCCCACATACCCTTCCCCTATTCCCTTCCCAAAATCCTCCTCTTCATCCCCTTTCCTTCCCACATACCCTTCCTCCCCATGTTCCTTTCCATATGAAGCCCCTCGTTCTCTTTCCCCCTCCCTTCCCCCTCTCGCCCAACCCCGTCTCTCTCAATTTCCACGGCCGCCTTGGTAGGGGTAGCCACGTCCCCTACCGCGGCCGGGACCACGGAAACCCCTGCCACCTTCGCCGCCCCGTTGCGAGCCGCGATAGCTGTTCTCTGGCCGCGGAACTTGAGACTTCAAATCAGCTCTGATTCACATATAGAGACATAGTGAACTCACTTGGTTGTACGAATGCGCCCTCCGCCCCTGCCCCGCTTGGACCTGTCGTTGGTCTCGCGGCTTGAGGCCCCCTCGGTGCGTTGAAGGGCGCATGTCCTCTAGGCCCCGTGGGCGCGTTCATGGGCGGTGGTGATCGGTTGATGATGGCCGGACCGGCCCGGAATTGAGAAGGATTGACTGGCACGAAGTCAGGAGTACTTCCTGTCCCGGTGGATGGATCATTCGTGGCGTTCCCTTCGCCGGTGGAGAAGTCTGGATTACTGTCGGTCTCGTCATCAGAAGGCTCTTCGAACCTTTCATCTCCAGCAGTGGTGTCGTCATTAGCGTTCTCTGCTTTATTGGACCTCTTTCTTCGGCGCCGTTTCTTCTTGCCGCTTCCTTTGGGCTTCTGTTCTCCAGGCGGCACAACCAGCTTACTGCCCACAGCACCCGCATTTCCAACTTGAGTGATATCGTAGACATCGGTGGTCGGTTCGACATCCGCATGCACCATGATAATACTGAATCCTAAGGGTACAACCGGCGTGCTCGGCTCGACGTCTGTCTGTACCACAATAGTACTACATGCTAAGGGTATGACAGCATCACGCTTTCCCTGCTGGATTTGCTGGTGACGAATGAATTCCTTGAGGCGTTGGACAGTCGCTATAAGCTGCTGGGTTCCGTTATCCTGTGCGGTGAAGACTTCTGCGATGTTTCTTCTCGACTCAATCAACCAGCTCTTCGCCGCTTGCACTTGTTGGCAGTGACTCTCAGTAGCTGCCTGCTTGCCTTTGAGTGCCTTTGACAGCTGCGCTGATTCTTCCTTAACGATTTTGAGTTCTTGTGCGTGCGAGGCTTCCGCATTTTTCAACCGATTTGTAAGATCTTTGATTTCCTTGTCTCTTGTAGAGATAATCTTGGCCTTCTTTTGCAATTCGGCGTTATTCTTCGTGACACGTTTAGAGGCTTCGGCGCGCAAGTCCGCCGTTACTTCTTCAAGGTCTTCGCATTTGGTCTTTTCTTCGCCCAATTCATCTTTGAGAGTGACGATACGTTCGGCTTTCTTGGTCACCTCAGTCTGTAAACGAGTATTTACACCATTCGTCGCTGTTTGGGATCGCTTGTACTCTGTGAGATCTTTGTCTTTGGTAGTATTCGACCGCTTCAGGACCACAACCTCATCACGAAGACCCTTGATTGCTTCATCCCGATGGCAGACTATTTGCTCGTAGGCCAGAATGCAGGAATGCAGTTGATCGAAAAGATCGAGGACATAATAGACCATAGCGTAGATATCGATAGATGTACAGTTACTCGGGGCGAGATAAGAATCTGCCTTGGACTGTGGCGCGATCGGCGCGTGTGACTGTACAACTATGGCCATCTGAAGATCCAGGCACTTGTGGAGGAGAAAGCCGCATGGAGATCGGCTCGCCATAAACCCTTTCATCATCGTCTTGTAGTCAAAGAAGGTCCAGGACATGAGAATAGTGGACAAGGCGACAGCAAGGAACATGTAGTAGAGTGGGAGGTTATCGAGGATCACTGTCAATCTGTCAGCGGAATCAAGCCTGCAAGTAAGTATACACCTACTCTGTACAAACTCAAATGGGGCATGATTTGGAGAAGTGTCTTCAATACCGATAGGTAGGCCAGTGATCATCATTGGAGAGGTCGATACTGGTGACGAAAATACCGTGGAGCTGGCCATATGGACGATTGCAGAGGGGTGTAATCCAGTCGTAGGTGAACCCGCAGCGCTGTAGCTGGGGGCTAGAGTGATTCCGAACATGTCGACACAGCGTAGCAGATAGAGTTGTTGGTGGTTCAAGCAATCCCGTCGATACAGCGTATTGAGATGAAATTCATGATCAGCTCAAGCCTTTCCGTAAAGTAAATACAGCGTAGCAAGATGAGTTGTCGGTGGAAGGAAAGGTTTCAGTTGTGAGGACTTCTTGTGTGTGGAAAAGGACGCTAGTGTTGGCGCGGATCTATTTGTCAACATTCGGGGACAAAGAAAGTGGTCAACACTTCGATGACGTATCAAAGGGCAATAGAATTGTCCTGCCGGTGTTGGTTTTCGACTTTGCCATACAGCCGGGGCTCGGTGATTGTAGTGCTGTGTGATGTACAGCTGGAGGAGGAGCAAAAAGCACGACAAACCGTCTTACTGTTGGCTCTGCATGAACAGGATACCTTTGGCCGGAAAGCTTTCTCACCCGCTGACGTAGATCACAGGTAGCCCAATTGAAAATATACAACCTTGCTCTCCCCTTCCCTGCAATTGAATCAAAGCAGACGGTGGCCGAACCTCCTGGTGCTTACTCGTTGATGAACTATATTATCAAAGGTAACCCTCGAGAACCTCCATTTCGCGTGGCATCCTCTTTCAATTGCGCCCAACGGATATCTCTTCGTAGTGAGAACGGATAGATCACGGTGTGCAGGACTTGCTTGTGCTTTCCCCTCCTTCTGCTACAGCAAGCGCCGAATGTGGCAATTTGTCGACGGAATCCCCCATGCGCCGGTAAGAAGTGGTCCATACTTTCTTGAGACTTATCGAGAAGGCATCGATTGAATGGCGATGTACTGATGAACTGGTGACCCATAGTCGAAGAGGATGACCGCCAAAGTCCTTGCCTTAGTCTACGAGAACACCCAACAGGATGTAGACATTCGACTCGATGAAGCGTTGATAGGTGAGCCCCTGCCAGTGCACGTGGTAACTGTTTCCCCTACTTCAGGCCTTCAGCTGTTGTCTTACAATAGCCTTTCGTGGGCTTCGTATCTTCCTTGTCATCTCCTTTTCCTCATCTTTATACCTAAAAGTCAGACTGACCCTTTTCCAACCATCTCTCCTACCTCTCTTGCTCCTCAAAATCTCATGCTGCCATTTCCACCTACTCTCCCCATTCATGACCAACAAACTTCTCCCTGGCAGTTCCACATCGACCTCCTTCCCCGTCTTGTCCGCCTTTCCAGCCTTCCCACTCCTGACAGACCCGTCAAAAGGTCTAGTCAACTCAATGAACCGTATCGGGCATGTTGACAGCAAGCTCAACCCAACCACCGGTTCTTCGAATTGAAAGTTCTCGGTGTGTGCCGAGATACCCTGTGCGCCGGTATACTCGTTGATGATACAGTACTGAGGGCGTTTGTCCGAGGGGAAGACGCGGGCATCGACCATACGTTGTATGAGCCAGCCTAGTTCGACGGGCATGGGCGGGGCTTGGAGGACCTGTGGCTTGGAGGGTTGGTCACCACTTTGGGTTTTAGGAGGCATGAGACAGTAGGTGCCACCGAAGTGCATCGTCCGCCGGCTGAGATCCGTACGCCAGGAGCATCGTGTGGGGTCGTTGAGGAAGTGGAGAATCTCTGGCTCCTCGGCTGAGCTAACAAAGTCACGGTGCAGAGTTAAGCCTGTGACGGAAGTGCTTTCAGGAATTGAAGTATGATTTAATTGAACAGACTCATCGTCAGTCTTGGATGCATCTAGCTGTGACTGGGTTGTTGAGCGCTTGGGAGATGGTTGGAAGAAATCATTGATCGCTTTGCGCTTTGTCGGCGGCGCTTGCATTGATCAGCTACAACAGACTGATGTCCAGTTTCGAACAGGTGTTCGTGCCTGATTGGAGGGAATTGTGAGCTCTTAATATTGAAGTAGGCAATTTACATGAGCATCAAGGCAATACGGAGTATTGCTGTTGACGATCGTGGTTTGGAGACTTGGCATATGCGAAATCGCTCTCAATGCTTGGGGCTGTCCTTGGGTCCTGTCTCTACTTTACGGAGTAGTGAACGATTTAACGATGGCACCTACCTTATAGATAATGGCCTGTTTTTTGAGATAGATAGTACTACAATAATGTTGACATACACTCCGCTTTGCCTCAATTCGTATATTTGCTGTCATACTTCGGCTTATCAACACCGTCAATAAATGATGATACTGCTGCGGGTCATATCACAATGGCGACTGCTTCAAGCGCATAACGATTGACGGCACTTGTGACACGTAAGTGAAGAAGCGACCCTTGCCGGTGATACGTTTTGGGAAACCATCTGTGGTTGCATAGTAGATCCTGAACTCAGCTTCTTGTGAAAGGTGCAGTTGCCTCTTGAGCTTGCCACACCTTCTGCAGTAGAGATTTGTGGAGTCTCGGTCGAGCAGCTTCTTCTTTGCCTGTGTTACTCTTGCGTTGACCAGCCACAAAATGTCATGTCCAAAGGTTAAAGTGAAGACTTATCTCAGCAGGTGTCAGTATCAATCGCTACTTTAAGGTTATCGAGCGAGGCGCCGTTGCCGATCGCTCGACTGTCAGCCAATGAGTACAAAGTGAACATCTGTTTCGACGACGAAGCCCGTAGCGCTCGTACTCAATCGAGTGACAAATTGGGAGCTATAGCGACATTCCTGAGATCACGGCTTCAGATCTATACAGATCTTTTCTCGTAGCTCGGAGCTATCTCCAAGGTTGGTGGGCTGGTGGTCGTGGTCATGGGCCTGAGGACATCAGGCATGCCCCTTGAGACTGGGTCTGTTTGAGATGTGTCCGTCTTTGGTTGCGCGACCTGCTGTCAAAGACGGACACATCTTAAACAGACCCAATGAACACGACTATAGCAAGCCCGGACAAAGGAGAGTCCAGCGCCAAGACTTCACATGAAACCAGCCCTACGAGTCTTTGAGCCTCGGTTATACGGCCAAGTGGCTCCCCGCATTCCACCCACTTCATCGTGCTGAGCTTTCTTTCCCTCAACCCAAGCTCTTCTGTGCTTTGCCAATTTTCCAACATGTCTAAACCGGTCGAACAGCCTCGAGGAACCGTAGTCGCGACTCCCAGCGCCCAGCAAGGCGACAACATCGCCCATGCCCTCGCCGGCGCAGGGGGAGGTCTCCTCTCCATGACCCTCACGTCAGTCTCCACCCTCACCCAATAGTCCCAACTCACTGACCGATCTCCTTACCCAGCTACCCCCTAATCACCCTCTCCACCCGCGCCCAAGTGGAGTCCAAACGCGCCCGCTCCACCACCCTCGACGCCGCCCGCCGCATCGTCCAACGCGAAGGCATCACAGGCCTCTACGCCGGGCTCGACTCCGCCCTCTTCGGCATCAGCGTCACCAACTTCGTATACTACTACTGTATCCCCCCCTCCCCTCCTCCACCCATCAGCATACCCAGCTAACCCTCCCTCCAGGGTACGAATACACCCGCGCCTTCTTCGAGCGCGCCGCCATCCGAACCGCCCGCCCCTCCAAAAAGCTCACGACCCTCGAGTCCATGCTCGCCGGCGCCCTCGCCGGCTCCGCCACCGTGCTCATCACGAACCCCATCTGGGTCGTCAATACGCGCATGACCGCCCGTTCGTCCCCCTTCCCCTCCTCCTCCGACGAAGAAAAACTCCCCACACTCCAAACCCCTCCCACCCCGAAAAAGCCAACTACAATCGGGACCTTCCTCTCGCTTCTTCGAGACGAAGGCCCCACGGCATTGTTTGCGGGCGTGCTGCCTGCGCTGGTGCTGGTTGTGAACCCGATACTGCAGTATACGATCTTCGAGCAGTTGAGGAATATGCTGGAGAGAAGGAGGAAGATGCAGCCGCTGGATGTGTTCTTCCTGGGGGCGGTGGGGAAGCTGTTGGCGACGGGGATCACGTATCCGTATATTACGGTGAAGAGCAGGATGCATGTCGCTAGTAATAAGGAGGGGGAGGCGGAGGGGATGGTGGGGCGCTTGAGGAGGTGTGTCAGCGAAGAGGGGTGGGGCGGGTTGTATAAAGGTTCGTGTCTGGTTTTCCACTGGCAGGGGTAGAGGTGAGGCTAATGTGGGGGTTGCGATAGGGATCGGGCCTAAGGTTACACAGAGCGTGATCACGGCGGCGTTTCTTTTTGCGTTCAAGGATGCGTTGTATAATTTGAGTGTCCAGGCTAGGCGAAAGGTCCCGAAGAAGCTCGCTATTTGAGACAGACAAAACACGAATACGCCAAGTTGGTATGAAATGGAAGGCCTGGGAATGAATGACAGCGAATGGGACAGAGTAGCATCGAATTTCTTCCGTCACTATGACAGCTCATGTAACAACATCGATGGTACTTGTAAGATATGCACTCGAGAATTTCAGGCATACCTTTAACATGGATTACACAATGCTGTTAGTCTCAAAGATAGCAACACCGTACTAGGTTGGGAAAGTGTCATCTTGGCATGAAATACCTTCAGACGATGAGGCCCTCACGAAAATACAGCTCACAAGTGGGTAGAAAGTAGTAGACACATCATTCTTGGACACGAGTAGCTGCTGTACACGTTGTCAACAGAAAAGCTTCTTGCAGCAATGTCGCAAGCACAGATTTGGCACAGATTTGAGATGATCTGAGAGCTCTGCCTAAAAGAGTTGCCTGCCGTGTTCCTGAAGGTCGACCAGTCCCCAGTAGATGAGCCAATGTCGGGTTTACAGAGAGTTAAACAGTAGAACGATACCCAACCTTTCCTCCAGATATTACTTGGAGGACGAACCAGATGCGACAGATGTACGAATGCTAGATCTGCAAGCACATGATCAGTAAAGAGAAGATTTCAAGACTATCTGGCATGTTGCGAGACGGTCCTCTCTAGCTCGCAGGACCTTGGCCTATCTGGCTATCTCCGATCTGTGCGGTTGATCCTGTCCTGTATAGGGGCCCAGATTGCCATCCACGGCGATCCGACATCTGCTATGGCCTGTCGCTGGGTAGGCTGCACCCGCACCGGCAACACGCCAGCACTCGTGGCTTCAATCACAGTCGTAAGCTGCTGTCGGGTTCCGCCATGAATTGCAGTGGCCATGTCCCATGCCGGGCGGTTTTGATCCTTCGACGGGGTTTTTGCTTTCTTCCCAGCTGCTTTGCCCTCTTTGGACCTGGGGTCGTCTTTGACATTCTTGAAATATGGGGGAAATGGATCCTGCGGGTCTTCCGTTGCTTTGTGACGCATCTGGGCTATCTCGATAATTCTATCCCGCATCTCTTCTCTTATGGCATCTGTGATTTCGGTCCCGATACCTGGAGACTTTGGAGATCGTGATGTTGTAGTATATTTCCAAGGATCGGCCTTCACTTCCGTGCCTTTTGTCCTCCTTTCCCGATACGCGAAAAGATCGACATCGGGAATGTCATTGTCTCCCCCTGCCGCAGGCGCGTCCCCTAAGCTTTGAGCCTGAACCTGTCGTATGAGCGCTTGCAGCTCCTCATCATCATCATTTTGGAGTGTTCTCCCCGCCGCGTTCATTCTTGCTTGTCGTCGCGCTTCTTTTTGAGCTTTGGCCTCCTCCGTCGCTATCTCCACTTGACGCTGATTTTCGCACAGAAGAAACTTCGCCCTCTGCGCAGCTTTGGCCTTCCATTCGGCCTGGCTCTCCGATTCGGCCTGCTTTAATTCCGCCTTGAACACCGCCTTCTGCTGTTTCCGCCGTTCCTTTCTCTTCACCTCATCTTCTTTCGCAGCCCTCTCGCTTTCCTTGATGATCTCTTCTATCTTTGCTGCGTCGTCTGTATACTGAGCTGAATGCTTTTGATGTTCTTCGTGCGCCCTCATACTCTCTGCGATGATTTGCTCGAGTTCTTCGTCATTTTCTGAAGCCACTTGCAGCTCGCGATGCGCTTGTTCGCTAAGCTCCAGCGCCCGTCGTAACTCATCATCGAAATCGCCGTTAGCCTCTCGGGCCGGAGCGTGACTTGCCTGGTTACTTAACTCGACTGCTTGACGAAGTTGATCGTCGTCGAAATTCTCGTGTTGCCTTGGGGCGGGTTTCTTCGCTTCAGCTTTGCTTAGCTGCAAAGCTTTCGTGAGGTCGTCGTCAGCTTCGGTCGCAGGCTGCTTGCTGGGTTTCTTTCCTTCGGATTTGCTTAGCTGCATTGCCTTTGCGATTTCATCGTCAGCTTCGAGTGCAGGCGCTTCTCCGCCGTCAGCGGTAGCATCGCGCCGCGAGCGCTGAGGACGTGCACCGTCTTGCTGCTGAGTTTTGGGCTTTCGACGGGCGGCAGAAGGACCCTCCTCGTTGTCCGTACTAGCATCTCGTTTTGAGCGCAGGGATCGTACATTTTCTGGTTGTTCAGCTTTGACCTTCCGACGTGTGGGCATCTCCTCGTTCTCTGTATCAGCATTATCTGATTGTTTAGCCTTGGTCTTCCGACGTGTGGGCTTCTCCTCATCTTCTGTATCAGCATTATCTGATTGTTTAGCTTTGGCCTTCCGGCGTGTGGACTTCTCCTCGTCTTCTGTATCAGCATCGCGGCAAGAGCGCCGAGAGCGTGCACTGTCTTCCTGGTCAGCCCTTGCCTTCCGACGTGTGGGCTTGTCCTCGTCTTCTGTGTCGTCGCGGCAAGAGCGCTGTGAGCGTGCACTGTCTTTCTGGTCAGGTTTGATCCTCCGACGGCTAGGCTTCTCCTGGTCATCTGTGTCAGTATCGCGGCGAGAACTTTTCCTCCGCTGGGACTTGGTCTTTCCACGTTTTGAGGAACGAGGTGGGGATTCGGAGTCAGAATCATCATCGCTAGACGAGGCTTCACGTCTCCGGGGTTCCCGGTCACGAGGCATCGCGGTAGAAGAGACTTTGATCTCTCAAAGCTCTGGACAGAGGACAGTTGGTGGTCGAACGAGTGGTGGAAGTAGTCAGTAAGATAGGGTTGCCAGAATATATGGATCTCCCAGGCCCTTGAGTACCTTTGAGGAACATGAGGGGAAGAGACTTACAAGGAGTTGATAGGAATTTATGGCACATCGATCCATCATCGCTCGCTTGGAGTCATTGCATTTCTCAAGCTTTGAATAGTGACAAGAGAGACATGACACAGCTCGAACCTAACACTTAGACCCACAAGCAAACTCCGAGTCAAAGGTACGATAGACTTGTAAATCATGACTAAAAGGCAATGATGAAGCCTCCTGTAGAGAGCAAACGGACAATCGATCGATCCACATGTAGATGGTGTTTGGAAGGAGAAGCTACCCAAGGACACGCGGAACGGCATCTTCTACTAAAACCTTAGAGTGCTGATCCGTAGAAAGGTAGTTCTCAGGCAAGCCTAAAAAGTGCAGCTACGAATCGGAGCGGCTTTTGCTCCGTGTCCCCAGCTCAGCTTGACGAGCCAGGATACGCAGATATATCCCAGAGAGAGGCCTTGTAGTCAGAGCATGTTCAGAATCAACACTTACAGCGCTCAATTCCGGGCTATCCTGGACTCCTAATGAGGACGGACTTCCTTGGATATGTGCGCAATATTACATTATACTATAAATTTGAATTCAAGATGGATGAAGTATGGCAAAGAAATTACAACGACATCGATGATGCCAAGACCAAGCTTGGCGCTTCCGGATCTTCCCATACGGGTAGGGCTGAGCCTCGGCTGTCACGACCGCGACTCCCAACCATCGCCAGTAATAGATGATTGCGATGAATTTCAATTACAAGTCACTCTATTGTACATTTTCGAGTCGGCGCGTTGCAAGCCATGGCTATCGCCAGCTCGACTAAAATGGTAACCGATCTCTACAAGCAAGCCCATTCCCACATCCCTATGACCGTCTCCATACCAAGGAGTTGGATAAGGTCATATGAAGACTTCGTGCAAAAGAATGCAAACCAGGTGTCGCAGATTGAGTCTGCGCTACGATCGCTGACTTACATTCTCCCTGGTCTGTACGCTCCCTACCCGCTATCGAAGGGCTCCATGCTGACAACAATCAAGGCCGCTTCAATGAATCCGAACTTGCATCCGAATCACGTACGTCTACTTTCCAAAGAAGGCTTACCTTCACAAGTCTTACCACAGGCTGACCATCAATTTTGCATAGTACACACAACAATCAACCTCCTCTCCACCTACCACACCTCCCTTCTCCCCTCCCCCTCTCACCCCAGCCCCCATACCCGCTACACAACCCACCACCGCGTCCGCTCCCGCCTTTACGCCCGCTCCTCCACCCTCCTCCGCACAATCCAATACACCGAGCTCCTCTGCGAAATGTTCTTCAAGCGGCGCGGCGGCGACGCCCTGCGCTGGCGCCTTGTCGTCTTCCTCGAGATCGTCAAAGCCGTCTGCCGCGCCCTAATGCTGAAAGTCACTGGCTGGAGGATGGGCATCAGTCCCGCCGTGCCTGATCAGCGCGCTAGCGAAGAGGAGACGGGCGCATCCGAGGAACCGGGGATAGAGGAGTTGTTGAATGGCGGGCTGCCTGAGAAACAGTGGAAGATGTCACGGACACAGCACACGCTCTCGCCGCTTCCGGAGCGTGGAGCATCGATAACGGGGTATCTGTCCACGCGTATCGTGTCGCCGGATAGTATCAAGCATGCTTCGTTGCTAGTGAGGAGTCTTTCGTCCTACCAAGCGCAAGCGGCAGAAACGCTTTATATATTACGACCAGTTATATATGCGCTGGCTATGCAGCGCTTCCAGGGGCAAAAGCGGGACTGGCGGCCTTGGGCACTGGGTCTTGCGATGGAGGTAGCAGCAAGGCAGCTAGCGAAGAAGGATCTGCGACAGCAGCCGGGTGGCATGGGAGCCATGACGGGTGTGGAGAAGGAGGAGTGGTCGAAGCGAGGGTGGTCGGTGGCTTGGTGGGGTATGAGAGGAGCTTTTTATGAGAACATTACGAGGGTGTGGATACAGGCGTTTGCGGATCGGCTGAAGGGAAAGCCGTTGCTGGATATGGTTGGGGGAGTCATTGAGGATTACGAGTACCTTTGGGATGAGTATCACTTCTCGACAGCAACCATGTAAGAGATGTTCTTCCGGCGTCCTGATTAATGTATCCTATTAGTGTATATCATCAACCTCAGCATCGGCGCGGCCTTGCCGTGGCGTTCCGTTTCGCCCTGGTGGCGGTCTTCTTCTCAACGGAGCGCTTGCATTTCTCGGTCAGAAAAGGCACAACCGAAAAGACGGATCGACAAGTGCGCCCACAAGGTATGTTTCTAATTGAGCCGGTCAGATGAAAGAACGGAAAGGTGGAAGTGCCGTTTGACTGATCGTCCAGTGGAAGTCCATCGCCAAAGGGTCAAGTCTCCAAATATCATAAAGGTTATCAATTGCTTAACAGAGATTGGCATGAAGACCTCATAACGAAGAGAACATAGAGAACGCAGCGAAGAACATAAAATACCTTATTTCCATGCGCTGGCAGAATACTTTTCTACTTTGCGCCAGCTACGAAATCAATTTGCACATATGAAAGAATGGATAAGCGGAAGTGCTGATTGACCGCTTGCCCAGTGGAAGTATAATGTCGAAGAATTAGATCTCCAAAGATAATCAAGATAATCAATTTCTCAACGGAAATTGGCACGAAAACCCCACAAAAGCAGAACTGGAGAATGCAGCAAAGAATATAAGATACCTTATCTCTATGCGCCGGCAGGGTACTTCTCCAAGTCCGAGTCGATCAAGCAATATTATTGCACATGTAGAAGAACGGAAAAGCGAAAGTGCTGATTGAATAATTGTCCAGTGTCAGTCCAATCCCTCAACTCTCTCAACAGAGATTGGCACGAAGAACCAACAGCGAAAAGAAGATAGGGAAAAGGAGCAGGAACAAATCTCTATATTGAAAGAACGGAAAAGCGAAGCAATAAAGAATTGATTGTCTTTTAGAGTAAGTCCATTGTCGAAGAGCCGTGCCCGACAGCTTCGGATTGACCAAATTCCACCAGCATCAAATTTGCTTATTGCGACTGATACTCTATGTTAGTACAGATAGGAATATCTTAAGGATTTACCACAATGTGTGCAGGATCTGTTCTTTGAAGGCATCTCTAGTTGAGAGGTCCTCGTGGTAAGTCTACCTAACACTATGATCTATCGAACTATCTATTCGAGGTTGCGGGCGACCGATCGCAACTTTCTGTCGTGAAATCACGGACGTATCGAGAAGCGGCCTGGCAGGCCTCGCGGCAACAATGTGTGTAAGAGCCAGGCGATCTCCCAGTACGAAAGGTTGGTGCAAGATCATCCTCGATTAGGGGGCATCCAGATGCTTTTCGACTCCGGGCTTGTGAAGAGGACGACAGGACTGTACAAGGAAAAAAGATTTCGCTCGATATGCTGGTGGAGGAGACATTCATTGGCTCGAACAGCCTGGAGGATCTCGGAAGCGAAGCATCGCTCTCGCCAGATCTTGGGCTCTTTGGGAGGGGGCCTCTCGGGATGTCGAATCCCGTTCAGATCCCGAATCTCAAGACCGTAACCGGTGGCCTGCCTTCTTACGAACCTGATGTTCGCATAACTCTCCAGGGGTCGCTGGGGTCCGTGTCTTTCGAAATGAACGAGCTTCGCGAATCCGCACGCCTCGCATTTCTTGTTGCAGGCTGGACAGCTGTATTTGTCGTTATCGTCAAGATCAAGCCGACCGCAGCAGTGACAGCAATAGGTCGGTACGCCGATACCCATCTGTCTGTTAATCTAGCAAAAGGGGGTAGGTCGTGGTTTTCCACTTCTGGGTATTCGATTCGAGCTGTGTAGTCCAACAAATTCGGTATGTACCGCCAGCAAAAGCGTGCGTCTGGACCACAAGCCTCCATCAAATATAGACGTTCGATTCCATATCCAGCGTTTCCGTTGCGCACTCCAAAGTCTGCTCTTGGGTGTGTTCGTTTGCAATACATGCAAGCCAAAGAACCTGGCAATGAATCGCCTTTGCCCAGAAGATCTTGCTCGAGAAGAGTGAGCATCCTCCATCTGACGCACTGGGAGAATTCTGTTTCGTTTATTTTGATGATGTCTCGGAAGCGGGCGTTGGTGTTCTTCAGACAGAGTAGAGATACTTCATCCAGCAAGCTCGAGATGCGCAAAACCAAATCTTCTCCAAGGTGAGCCAATGAAGCACGGGGTTCACTATCATCACCCGACAGGTATTCCTTGTTTTCGACTGATTGATTTGATAGCAGGTACTCTTGCGACGCACCGAAAGCAGAGTCTGTACGCAATGCTGTACATTTCCAGAGGCCCCGGGTGAATATGCGTCGGATCAGGTGCTCCATTTTGAGGCGGGATTTGCAGGAGATCCAATTGACCCTTTGGAGCGATGTCTCGGCAGACCTGATAGAGACATCTGGTGATATTGGCCGTATATCCAATCCTTTTTGATGACCGGGAACGGCAGGCGCTCTGTTGAGGATGGGAGCGGCCCGTTGGACCGCCCGAGCGCGGAGCCCCAACGCCACGGCAAGGCCAGGCCGATGTCGAGGTTAAGGGAAGCACGAGAATGGTGGCCAAAATCGCAATTACAGCCATAACGTCAAGTTGTTCTTTTGAAACGAAGTTTGCCTTGAACATGATATGAGAGGAGGCAGATGCTGGCAGACGAGAGAATGTATATAGAACCTCGAACAACAGGAAAGGAAGGCACGACCTACGAATTATGGCAGAACGAGCTGCAGCTTATCTGTGATCCCCTTCGAATCGACAATGGACTCTCACTGGGCAAGCAGTCAATGAGTACTTCCGCTTTTGCGTTCTTTCAGTTTGTGCGAGGAGGGTTACTTGATCCTTCAAGCCAATCCCCATTGAGTAATCAATATTCTTCGACGACCTAATCCTTAGACAATGGACTTCCACAAGAATACCAGTCAATTAGTACTTTCGTCTTTCCGTTCTCTCATATATGCTATAATGGTTGCTTGACTTGTTCAAATAGAGAATTACCTTGCCGGCGCATTTGTCGACCCGTCTAATCTGTGGTGCGTTTCCTGACCGCGAACTCCAGGGTCGAGGATGATCCTGCACCAATGGCACGTGGAGAATACGAGCCTCTTACGGACATCGTTGCTGAAGCTTGCTAGGCAACTTCTCGATACGTATGCAATTTCACGACAGAGAGTTGCGATCGGGCGCACGCAGCCCTCTATAGCTAAGTAGGTAGATTATGGTGGTAGGTAGACTTTATCCAGCATGGGAAACATCTTTAAAAAAATTCCTTTGATGACTAGCAATCTCCAACATGGTACTCCGCAGCGTCATCTCAAACACCCTCTAACGAATTCCAAGCTCCAAAAACATCTCCGCCACGGCCAATAGATATACAACCCCCCCCACCCAAAACCACGTCCCAGCATCAACACAATCCCGCCCTCGCCAAACCCACGCTACTCCCCATCTCAGATCCCAACCCTCCCCCGTCCCTCATCAACAAACACACCCCCCACAATCCCCACAACCCTCACAGCCCCCTCCACAACCCCCTCCACAACCCCCTCCATTTCTTTGAGCCACATAAACACAACCAATCATCGACGCCAGCACAACAACACCCAAACCAGCCGCTAGAGCATAATGCCATGTTGGCGGAGGGTTGGCAGGGGTTGCGTTATCTGGGGGAATGCTGCTGATGATCCTTTTCTTATTGTTGTTATCGCTGCTTGAGCGCTTGCCGGGTTTTTGGGTGGTTGTGGAGGGTGGTGAGGCCTCGCGTGTCGCCTTGGGATTGGGCGCAGTCTTCGCGTCTGCCCGTTTTGTGATCTTGCTGTTTGGGAGTGCAGCCACTGTAACTTCTGGAGGTGTGCTTTGGAGAGGCGGCTCGTTAAACCGTTCATCGAGGCCAGAAGCTGGACTCGTGGGTGGACGCTGGGAGAGTGCGGGGACGGAGTGGTGCTGGCTGATGGGGTTGGTATGGGAGAGTAAGGGAGTGGTATCGATTGGCGCTGCGATGGCGCTAGCACTGGGCTGGAGGAACAGAGAGGTGGCGAGGATGATGCTGATGATGGTGGTGGAGAGGGGGGAAGGCATTGCGTTGTTGCGTTGGCTAGTGGTGTAGTCTTCCTCTGCTGCTTGCAGCTCTGGCGCGGTTCTCCTGAAATGGGTGCTAGATTATGAGCGAGAGAGGTAGCCACCGGGGCTGAAGATGCGAAGAGAAATGGAGACAGAGTGGGGGGTGGAGGACTAGCCACCAAAGTAGTAGGAGAAGAAGAAGCTAAAGGGAACAAAACTCAAGGAAACGGCGAGGGTTAAGAGCGGTCTTAACAAGAGAGAAGTGTGCGAAGGAGGTGCTGTTCACAGAGGCAGGGTTTCAAAAACGCTGGCGCTAGTGAAACATCTTGGTGGACAAAGGAACGAGAAAGAGGGACAATGAAGACTTCCGACCTGGTGAAACGGGCTGAGTGAAGCGAGGGTGGTGGTTTCGTGGTACCGCATTCTTGGAGACCGTTTGGTATAGAGGTGGCCGCAACGTGGGTGCATGGTAGGTTGAGGAGTCTGGATCTGTTGGCCAGGGCAAAACGGTGAGCCATTCTTTCAACCCGATCTTTAAACCTGACTCGTCGGAAGTGACGCACTTTCAAAGAGGATTTGTTATTGCAGACAGTACTCGTTTTTTTCTCATCTCGTCCATCTTGAACGCGAGGCCTTCTGTGCATCCAGCACAGGAAGCGCTGCCCATGTCACACCGACAAGAGCGGCCAAGAAGGTAAGCGCTTCCATAGCGAACAACAGCATCGAAAGATTTATTGAATATTGGAACCGCTATCCCAAGTACAAGCCCACCAAGACCTTAAAAAGTGATCCGAAACACACCGAGAGCAGAGCGAATAAGACTTCTAACCCTATGATGACGCCTAAGACAATAGTTGCGGTTCTATACGTGCCACTGACTTTGCCCGAGCAGTCGCAATTAGCGCTGTCGTCAGTGTTCCGGCCGTTGATATGAGCCTTGATTCTGCCCCGGCGCGATTGAGCTGGCAAGCGGTTGCTCCTTTCGGTGTTTGAAGAGGTAGTATCCCTGGCGTCGAGGTGCTCTGCGGCTTTCCTAGGAAAGCGTTTCCACCCCTGATCCAGACTCCACCGCCGAGTTCTGATCTTTTTCTCCTCTCATTTGGACTTCAGGTTTCATATCTGTGTTTTGAAGATCCCTTCTAACATCGCGGTTCAAGTTGGAAGCTGTGGCCACGGTAGCGCTTGTGAGGGCAGTTTCGGATCGCTGAGACTGCTGAATGAGCGTTGTATGCTCTGCTAGCGTGTTGGTGTGTGTCGATCCTATGACAACTGTGGCTGTAGGAACTTCATCGTTGGCGCGGCTCTGCTTTGCGAGAGAGCGAAATGGGTCTAGGGCTTGGACAGACAGAGCGGTCAAGACCAGCGGTAGGAAGACGTTGAAAAGCATACTAGGAGAGGTGTTCAGGTAATTGCTCTAAGAGCGAGGCGGGCCTGCCGCGTGCAAGTATGAGGATGTTTGAGGATCGGTGGGAAATCTTGCGACAATTGAGGGTCTACAATCGAGGACGATTGGGGGAGAAGCTTGGGCGTGAGACGCAGAGAAATCATGAGAGCAAAGTTCTTTATGTAGAGATTTCATAGCCAAAGAAAGGTAAGCGACTATGGGAGCATGGTTCTGGAAGACAAAGAAATGAACGGTGGAACACCCTAAGCGCTGAAACGGAAACACGTCAGGCTCGTGTAACTCTGTCCTAGTCAACTTTGGAGGTAAACCTCAGCGAGAACATCTAGAAATAACAATGTCTGTTCATCTCCTAATGAAAGACGTTTGAGGATGAATGATCCGCATATTCGAAACAATGAAGGATGATTCAAGAGATAGGGAACATCACATCCACCAAACAGCAGGCGAGATCTGGGACATACTTGCTCACAAAGTGCTGCTACTCAAGCGATGAGGCTCCTAGCGATGACTTCCCAAGCTTCCATTAATCTGTACGGACTAGCAAACAAAATCAGCGCTGACCCTCCTTTAGCCCAGATACTCACTTCTCGGAATATGCTTCGCAAGAGCTAATCTGCTCGGCGCTGAAATTTAATCGCGAGTACTGTTGCAGCTCTTCCACACGCTTCTCAAGGTTGACGGCAGCTTCCACCACTTCTGGTGGAGGAGTTGCTCCCTTCTTCACGACATGCTCGGCTACTTCATTAAATGTTTCCGTCGTACACATGCTGATGGGCAAGATTGAGCTGCCGTGGTCATCCATTCCAGAATGACAATCTTGCTGGTCTCAAGTGACCGATAAAGTGCCCAAAAGTCGGATTCGAAAGGCACGTTCTTTGCACCATCTAAAGTCGTGACTCCATTCGGTAGAAGTTCGGAGCTCTGGAAGTCCGCATTTTGAGGTGGTTGGCTGCTCTCAAATTCCTTAGGTATGTAACGTGGAATAATCCATCTTTGGCCCTCGTTCAGAAAGGTTTCTGTAGGATCGTCATGGTGGCTTGCCGGCAGCGGACAAGACATTCTTAGCTAGTGTTAAGGCCGTTCGATCACGGTGATCCTTTCGGTGTACTCGTTGTGGAGGCTTTGGCTGTGTTATTAGACCGGTGTTGAGGTATATAATCGTCTTGATGCTCAAGTTTATGAGCTCTTCCACTACGGCCAGCACAGCACACGACGTGATCCTCAACAACGCATAGGCGACGCATAAATGTTCCAGACACTGCTGGCATCGCGGCAAGGCGTGGGATCGAATACATCTCTAAACTAGATTGCTGATCTTGCTGGGATGGGAAGTTAGGCGCAATCCAACATGATCTGCGCTGAAGGCGTCCAATCCAGTCTACGCAATAACATCGGAACCAGTGGCCCAATATAATTTGAAGGAAGGGGCAGAGATTTGAGAAACGCAAATATTGACGGAAGCATCTTGCAGAGGGTGCGAGATAGAGAAATCGCAAGCAAGACGACGAGGACATCTTAGCTAGCTGCTAGTAACTTATCCAGCCAGCGCACGAGTCAAACCAGTTTTGGTTATCAGATCCAGTTGGGTCGAACCCCGATGAGCCACGATCTCCTCAAATAAAACCAGCACCTAATCGCGCCGAGCCGCAGTCAACTTCATAGCGTAACTTGATGGTAGTCACACTTTGTAATAACCTTACGTACCTGACAGCGTTCCGTCTGCGTCAGCATAATGTTGTTTGTCAGGAAGCTTCCAGCGAGTGCAATCTAGCTCAGAGTTGACGCATGTTGTATTTAAGAGTCAGCCCTTATTGTGCCTTCATCTTAGTACAGTCATACTGCACATTCGTTCCAAGCCTTACGAATAGAAAAAGCTGCAGCTTTGGAGGCAACAGACTATGGAGTCTCGAGCGATGGCTAGCCTTCGAGAAGTGCTTCAAGGACCATCGAAAAAGTCCAGACCCAACAAGGCCGAAGAGAAAGCAAGTAGATCCAAGCAAGACTCTAAGCCGGAAGAAGACGAATCTGACAGAGATGACGAATTGATATCACTGGAGCTCCCCCTCTCAGGCAACGCAATGGCGCAGATCCGCGAGATTGACGCATCGAAACTCATGCCCACAAACATGATCCGCATGGAGGACACTTACACAATACTCACCATTGTGATAATTGACTGGCTTCGCCTGAAAGGTGGAGCAGGTGGTGTCCCTATGTTGGAAGATGCAGCTCTGAATCAGGAGGCAGAAATTATCGTACTGGCCGAATTGGCCGCGGAGAGCAATGTGGAAATTCCAGAGAAGATGGAAAGATGCTGGGAAGAAGCACAAGGGATGCGAAGGGCTGTGATCCGATATCATGAAGCGAGATTGGAAGACTGGGACAAAGCAAGAAAGGAGAAATTGGAGGGGATGCGTCGACTTTTGTCCGTGTAAGCAGCCTGCTGTACCATCATCCCTACCTCTTGCTGTAGACCACAAAAAAGATATGCGCTAACAGAGCCTCTGTATCACAGGTTAGGCGATGCATACCAAAGAATACTTGACGGGCCAAAGAGGAGGCCGGTGCTGATTGAAGAAGTCAGTGATTGACCGTCAGTTTTCGCAAAGTAGTAATCTCTCATCATATCAATGAGTTTCTTCTGGGATGACAATCGATTGAATGACCCCTTGGGCCCTCGTTCTGGGGCCCTCGTGAATCGGAAACGTTCTTGCCGACCCAGTAGCAAACAAAAGGCAAACGCTTAAAGGACCTGATCATCAGAACAGTTTAAAAGACAGTGCATAACCAAACCTATGCGTTCCGATCTTATGAGATCTTCGTCCTCACATGATAAATCCAGCCCTGGGAAAGCTGGGTAGTTCCGTCCGGACCAGATGATACAATCTCGATGGTGAAGAGAGACCGGTAGAAACAAGTGCTGACGATGTCAATGTCTGACTTGCCCACAATCGAAGAACGTATCAGGTAGGCTCTGAGATATTTTGTGACGTGAGATGAGTTGCCAGCCCTACGGAATAAAGTACATTTAGCTCGTTGAGATAATGTCGAGGCCATTTCTGATTGGCTGACAAGAGAAAGATGTCTTGGCAGTCTTGGCGAATTATCCGGCAAGACAATTTTCCATTAGTAGCTGACTCTGGACAGGTTGACAATCTAAGTACTCATCGCATCTACAACTTCATTGCAACAAATTCTTCCTCTGCTCGAAGCAACTCTTCGCCCGCCTCACTCCATCCAAGCATACGGACATCAAGGGTCCCGTCGCCATCATGGTCAACCCACAGATGTAAGTGGCTTCTAGCCAACTTTAAGCTGGCACCTCGAACAAGGCGCAAACGACATTGAAATGGAAGCTGACAAGCCCACGCTACAGAACCAACCTGGTCATCATCCTCGGGATGATGCAAGTATCGAAAAAGATCCCCTTCGAAGACCCTCAAGTCCTAATGGGCGTGCGCGGGCTATACATCGTCTCGAACCTCATCATCATAGGCATGTACCTTTACATCCAATCAAAGATCAACTCCAAAAAAGGTTTTTTTCCCACTCCGTCCTTTTCCCCCTCAACCCCCTCACCCCCTACAACAAACTAACCCACTCCCCCCCCCCTCAGATCTCACCACCCTCAAATACGTCGAGCCCGCGCCCATGGGCTCCTCCGAAGAGCCCAAGCTGATCACCACCACGATCCACTCCTACGACCAGCAGCAGCTGCGCGCCATGTTCAAGTCGCAGCTGA
>JAABUO010000340.1_pt1 | contig 100755 bp, 109 predicted proteins | sample 5559291 | NCBI WGS metagenome assembly JAABUO01 (sample SAMN10711878, study PRJNA513372) | rock metagenome | isolation source: Antarctica rocks | place: Antarctica: Victoria Land, Finger Mt sud
ATAATGAACTCGAGCATGAAATTCATGTCAAGCTCATTCTGCAAAAGCTGCAAGAAGCAGATCTTCAAATGAATATAATCAAATGTGAGTTTTACATCATTCAAGTCTCGTATCTAGAATTGATAATTATCATCAAAGAGATTAAGATGAACTTTTCTAAGATAAACATCATTGTTAACTGACTCATCTTGATCAACGTTAAAGACATTCAAAGTTTTCTAGATTTCGCGAACTTCTATAAAAGATTCATCTATGACTATAGTAGAATAGTTATTTCGCTCACTCATCTCATCAGAAAAGATGTACTCTTTGTCTGATCTCAGAAATGTCAGATTGCATTCAACATTCTTAAGAAAGTCTTCACTTTCAAGATTATTCTTCATCATTATAATTCAGATCACAAGATTGTGATAGAAATCAATGCTTCAAACTATGTGTTCAAAGACATTCTTTTTCAGTACAATGAGAATGAAATTCTTCATTCAATCGCTTACTTTTCAAAGAAGCATAACTCAGTTGAGTGTAACTACGAAATCTATGATAAAGAACTCATGACCATTGTTTGCGCTTTCGAGAAATGATGATCAGAGCTTAAAGACTTTATCTATTTTGTCAAGATGATCACAAATCACAAAAATCTTAAGTATTTTATGTCAACTAAGCAGTTGAGTCGTCATTAAGCTCATTAAAGCAAGTTTCTGTCTAGATTCAACTATCACATCGCTTATCATCTTGACAAGATCAATGATAAGTCAAATGCTTTGACATGTCGCTCAGAAAATCTTTTTAAAGAGAGAAATACATTCAATTCTTGACATCAATATCAACATCAAACAATTTTGAAAACTCATGTTTTAAACTTTGATATTATTAAGAATCTCACTTTCAACATTTTCAACATTAAAGTCATGAAGCTTCAATCACAAATCATCACTTTAAATTCAGTTCAGTTACATCTGTTTTCAGTTATTTCAGCATTCTTGCAAATCTTAGCTTTTATGAATCTAGAAATCAAAGAATTCGACGTTGAAGACATCAAGTTTCAGCTAAATTAAGACATTCTGAATCTTGATGAAGATTCTGCTGATATTCTTACTCAGACATTGTGAAAGTAAGTTGAAATCAATGACAAATTTGTAGTTCAGATAATCGAAGTACTTTGCAATGAAGCACAACATCACACCAAGATTTCTTTAGTTAAATGTGAAGAACACGAGAATCATCTGTACTTTCAAGAAAGAAAGTATGTGCTCAACTCAGATAAACTATGTCTTTGTATCATTCAGCTCGCTCATGATAATGTCGTTGATGATCATTCAGAAAGAGCAAAAAGCTATGAACTGATCAGTCAAGTTTACTGATGATTAAACATTTATAAGTATGTTTAATGCTTTGTACAAAACTATCACATGTGCACATGTTTCAAACTCTTTAAACAATGAACTTAAAAATGATTGCATTCTCTTTCAGTTTTTGAACGTCGTTGACGTGATATCTTCATGAACTATATAGATTCTTTATCGCTCAGTATCTTCATGAGTATCACATATAAATATGTTCTAATCTTCATCGATCATCTTATCAAAATGAAACATTTAGTTCTCATCACTTTTATGAAAGTTGAAGAAGCTATTAACTATTTCTATGCTCATGTTTGAAAACATCATGATTTACTCAAGTTCTTCATGTCTGATCGAGATACACAATTCATCTTCGATGTCTGAAAGCATATGTGTAAAATGTTGAAGATAAACATTAAGTTATCAACGACGTATCATTCTGAAATCGATGATCAAATCAAGAGAATCAATGCTGTCATGAAGCATTATCTTCAAGTCTTCATCAACTATATGCAGAATGACTGAGCTAAGTAACTTTCTGAAGTTGAATTCATCATCAATAATGCATCATCATCAATCACTTTAGCATCACTCTTCTTGATCAATTCAAATCAGAACTCATGTCTAAACTTTAAGTTTTTTGAGTCTTTGCTCAAGAATCTTATGTTTCAAGCTTGAAACAAGTTAATCAATGTCAAAGAGTTCATCAAGAAGATGAAGAAACTAATTGAGCATCTACATGATGAGATGCTTATAGCTCAGATCATTTACGAATTTAATGTCAATCTCTTTCATCGTTCTTATTTTAAATACTTCGTCGAAGATGAAGTTTGACTGAATGTTTGCAATCTCAGCATTGTTCATCTCGCTGTCAAGTTAAATGATCATAACGTTGATTTCTTCAAAATCAAGTGTATCTTCAAGAATAATTTTCTGATCATTGAGTTAAATCTTTCAACATTCATGAAGATTCATTCAATCTTTCATGTCATTCTTCTGAGTCATATCATAAGTGATTCTCTCTCGAGTCAACATCAGAAATCTCAAGAACTTGTTATCATCAAGAATAATGAAAGATTCTGATATGTAAACAGCATATTAAACTTCAAGCGTGATAGATGCTATAATTCATCTCTGCTCAAGTATTACGTTGATTAAGAAAATCACTTCTTTACTTGAAAGTCTTTTCATCTTCTGAATAATTGTGAGCAAACACTCAATGAATATCATCTCGTCAACTCTGTCGTTGAAGAATCACATGTACTGTCATGTGTGATGTTTCAATGTCAATGTCAAGAACTTTAAGTTCAATCTTCATCATTTCAATTCAATCTCAATCTGACTCAGATCTTGTTTACATTTGACTCAAACATCTTGTTTAAATCTGATTCAGATGTAATTCAAATGTATTTTAATTTCATCTGTGCATCATCATATTAAACTGCATTTCGTCTCTCTTTTACTCAGATCTGACTCAGACATCTCATTTAAATTTGACTCAAATGTGACTCAGATGTATTTCAATTTTCTGTGCATCATCACGTTAAAATGCGTCTCATCTCGTTTCATTCTTCAAATATCTTGCTCAGATTTGACTCAAATGTGACTCAAATCTATTTCAGTCTCATCTGTGCTTCATCACATTAAAATGCGTTCTCATCAATTCTCATCTTGTTTCAATCTTTATTTTCAATTCTTTCTCATTTCATCTTATTTCTTTTCATTGTTTTGCAGAAGCTCAGTCTTGAAGAGAAAAGTTACTGTCATGATGTCAGATGATTAACTCAATTTAGAATATAAATTGTTGATGTTTTAAATAATCTCGATTCATTGAATCTGTTTTGCAGTTCAATGAATCAAGTCATCAATCTAGTCATCATCATCTTAATTTAGTTTCAGCAATTCTATTTTGATCATCTCAGTCATGTGCATGAACTTCTGCAATCTTAAGTCAATAGAACTACTGTCTAGTCTTGATTCTGCTCAATTCATGTATATAAAAGTCGAGCTTTCATTCTTTTCTTTTGCTCTTTGTCTTTCATCTTATACATTATCTGATGTATTATCTTGTATCTAGATTCTATCAAAGTAATAATAATATCAGTCTTTTATATTGATAATATTTCTAGTTTAACTCAGTTTCTGACAGATAAAGATACAATCATGATTGAAAAAAGATGAAGTTGAAGAAAATGAAAAGTTAAAAGAAACTGAAAAAGCGATAAATAAATCAATAATTATTATTCACTTTTGTTTACACTTTATCATCTTAACAACATCATTTACTTGAAAGATAAACAATGTTTATGCATTATTTACACGTCATCATTGCTGTCATCTACATCAACTACACATTACATATACTATCTACAATGTCATTTATACGCATTATAATTGAAGATGAATCATCATTCAATCGAAAGTTTCTTTTTTTCTTGTTTTCTTACAAAGATTTAAAGATTTTTATCAAGAGCTTCTAAAGTGAATCAATGAATGCACGTCATCATTTATCAGAGTAAACAAAGACATTAATTATTAAGATCAAGAATAAACTCACTTAAAAGAGAAAACAATTGTCATGATGAATTGACTTATAGAAATTAAATCTGAGTTAGCTCTGAAACTCTATGACTTTGTCAAGACATCGTTTAAACTACATCATATCTTCAACTTAATATATCATGAGTTATGTTGTGCTCAACTTGACAATGCTTAACAAACTTTCTATAGTTAATCAATTTTCTCGAGTTATTGAGAGCTTCTTAATAATTAGCTCTATCATAATATATACTCATTTTGTGTCTGCTTAAAATATCACATTGTCATATCATTCTTATAGATTTCATCTATTTATTTAGTAGACTCAATCATCACATAAAGTGTTTAATAAAAAGTTTGATAAAAAATTTGATAGAAAGTTTAATAAAGTGTTTGATTGAGAGTTTGATAGAAAATTTGATAGTGAGTTTAATAGAGAATTTGATAAAGCATTTGATAGAAAATTTGATAAAGTATTTGATAGAAAGTTTGATAGAAAGTTTAATAAAGCATTTGATAAAGAATTTGAGTAAGTGAGTAAATAGTGAGTAAGTAAGCAAGTAAATAATGAGCATGTAAAGTGATGAGTAAAATGATCAGTAAAATGATCAGTAAAATGATCAGTTGAAAGATTAATTGAAAGATCAGTAGAAAGATCAGTAGCAAGCTTGATCAAAAGATCAGTGAAAAGCTTGATGAAAAGCTTGATGAGAAGTTCAATAAAAAGCTCAGTCGATAGCTCAGTAGAAAGTTCAGTAGAAAGCTCAGTTGAAAGCTTAATGAGAAGTTCAGTAGAAAGCTCAGTAGAAAGCTCAGTTGAAAGTTTAATGAGAAACTCAGTAGAAAGTTCAGTTGAAAGCTTGATGAAAAGCTCAGTAGAAAGCTCAGTAGAAAGCTCAGTTGAAAGCTCAATGAAAAGTTCAGTAGAAAGTTCAGTAGAAAGCTCAGTTGAAAGTTTGATGAGAAACTCAGTAAAAAGCTCAGTTGAAAGCTTGATGAAAAGCTCAGTAAATAACTCAGTTGAAAGCTTGATGAGAAGTTCAGTAGAAAGCTCAATCAATAACTCAGTAACTAACTCAGTAGAAAGCTCAGACAATAACTCAGTAGAAAGCTCAGTTGAAAGTTTGATGAAAAGTTCAGTAGAAAGTTCAGTAGAAAGCTCAGTTGAAAGTTTGATGAGAAACTCAGTAAAAAGCTCAGTTGAAAGCTTGATGAAAAGCTCAGTAAATAACTCAGTTGAAAGCTTGATGAGAAGTTCAGTAGAAAGCTCAATCAATAACTCAGTAACTAACTCAGTAGAAAGCTCAGACAATAACTCAGTAGAAAGCTCAGTTGAAAGTTTGATGAAAAGTTCAGTAGAAAGCTCAGTTGAAAGCTTAATGAGAAGTTCAGTAAAAAGCTCAGTTGAAAGCTTAATGAGAAGTTCAGTAGAAAGCTCAATCAATAACTCAGTAGCTAACTCAGTAGAAAGATTGATTGAAAGATTGATAGAAAGCTCAGTAGAAAGCTTGATCAAAAGATCAGTAGAAAGATCAGTAAAAAGATCAGTAGAAAGTTCAGCAGAAAAATCAGTAGAAAGTTCAATATCAAGTTATGAAGAATGCATTTTATTGAGTTAGTTAGCATTATTTTGTATAAAATAGAAAGTAAAAACTGTTTTATGAAGAAAGAAAGAAGTAAGAAGAAGTAAATACTTTGAATTCTCTGAATTTTCTAATGTTGATCTTCAACTGAAAGCGAAGATTCTTAATCACAGAAATAACAGTACTGTTTTTAAGTCATGTAGAAAGCATTGTTTGAAGCATTGTTTGATATGTTTTATGCATTCAATCAATGCATTTAATAAAGCATTTGATAAAGTATTTGATAAAGTGTTTGATAGAAAGTTTGATAAAGCATTTAGTAGAGGCTTTGATAAAGCGTTTAATAGAAAGATTGATAAAGCGAGTAAATGAGTAAGTAGATGAATGAGTAGATGAGCGAGTAAATGAGTGAGTAAATGAGCAAGTAAATGAGCGAGTAAATGAGCGAGTAAATGAGCGAGTAGATGAGCAAGTAAATGAGTAAGTAGATGAGTAAGTAGATGAGCAAGTAAAGAAGTGAGTAAATGAGCGAGTAAATGAGTGAGTAAATGAGTGAGTAAATGAGCAAGTAAATAAGTTGAACTTCATTAAAAATTGAATGATTAACTGTAATAGATTTAGCTTTTGTAACTTTGATAAAAGAGTCAATCATTTTACAGATCAAATAATTAAGATTAACTCAAGTTAGTGAAAAGAGATCAAAATCAGTCAATAAAAGCAACTGCGTTGCTAATAAATCTCTCATATTCTTTGTAAAACATTTTATACTGAAAAACTAAATTTGTTAACTGCTTAAACAAGTCTATTATCAATGAAAAGTAACGCAGTTTTTGTTACGATTCTAGCTACGCATCTTCGTTGATAGCTATGTTGATGACTATTCTGAGAGCTATCGCCGATCGCTCGCCGCTAGAGCATAGACTTGTTTCGAAGTCAACTCTATTCAAAGTTAGCTTATGTTCTTCTGAGTCATATAGATAGTCGACTCTTTCCTTCTAGATACTTTTCTTTCTTAGCATTTATATACTCGTTACATTACACTCATATGACTCGCTCTATGCTGATTTCTAACATTATACAAATGCTTCTTCGTTACAGGCGAAGTGAAATAATCTGCATCGATTTCTTCGAATGCTTCTGCTAGTAGTTCTTCAATTCTCTATCGACTTTGATCTAGCGACTTGCGTCCGTGCAGCAGCACTCACCTTTCTTCTCTCGTGAGCTGATTCAGCGAGAATAAACAAAAGATTCGAACTCATGCGCTGATCAGCGAGTATAAACAAACGATTGAAACCATTCGACTAGATCAAAGATCAGCGAATTAATTGTTCATTCAGATTCGCAAGAAATTCTTCGAATTTGTTGAACAATCAAACAAGGTCAGTCATAGAACTGCGTGAAGTCTCTATCTCGAGAAGCAAACCCTCAGTGAGCTTGCTTCAATGACATCGTCAATGCGATGATCTATTCGCTCTCATCGTTCTACTCATCAGTGAATCTGATCATACATTCACGTGCAACTAGTGAGCCTGCTACAATGACGAGCTCAAAGTCGACCTCTTCGATGAGCAAGTCGATCAGTGAGTCTGCTTCAATGACATCTTTCGTCAATGCGATGATCTATCTACTCACATCACTCTACCTATCAGTGAATCGATCTGTCGACTCGTTCGCGTGCAACTAGTGAGCCTGCTTCAATGATACTTCTATCTTGCATAGTGAGTCTGCTACAATAGACATTTCGATTCTACACAAGACTAAGAAAATACATTCATGTGAACATGAATCGTTGAAGAGAAGAAATAATGTTACGATTCTAGCTACGCATCTTCGTTGATAGCTATGTTGATGACTATGTTGATGGCTATTCTGAGAGCTATTGTCGATCGCTCGTCGCTAGAGCATAGACTTGTTTCGAAGTCAACTCTATTCAGAGTTAGCTTATGTTCTTCTGAGTCATATAGATAGTCGACCCTTCTCTTCTAGATACTTTTCTTTCTTAGCATTTATATACTCGTTACATTACACTCATATGACTCGCTCTATGCTGACTTCTAACAGTTTTCAGCTATTGCTGACTCAGAACTTATTGATTATTACGATTGTATAATAGATTAATTACTAATTAATTTGACTAACTAAATAATAGCTATTTACACAATTTAATATATGCGCTGAGAAAGTCAATGAAGAAGTCAATGAATAAAATAATGAGATAGAAAGTCATGAAGAAAGTCATAAAAGAAATCATGAAGACTGTTCAATAGAAAGTCATGTAGAATGTTTAATAAAAAATCATGTAAAATGTATGATAAAACTCATATTTGATGCTCAATAAAGATTAAATTTGATTCTTGATTGCAAAGTAATTTGAAGCTTGATAGAAAGTTATGTAGAAAGTCATATAAAGAATCATGTAGAAAGTCATGTAGAGAATTATGTAGAAATCATAAAGACTGTTTGATAAAGTCATATTTGATGCTTAATAGAGAACAAATTTGATTCTTGAATGATGAGTAGAATGATGAGTAAAGTGATGAATAAAATGATAAGTAAAGTGATGAGTAAAATGATCAGTAGAATGATCAGTAGAATGATCAGTCAAAAGATCGATAGAAAGATCAGTAAATAACTCAGTAGAAAGCTTGATCAAAAGATCAGTAGAAAGATCAATAAAAAGATCAGTAGAAAGATCAGTAAAAAAATCAGTAGAAAGAACAGTAGAAAAATCAGTAAATAACTCAGTAGAAAGCTCAGTAGAAAGTTCAGTCAATAACTCAGTCAATAACTTAAGTAAAAAGTTCAGTTTGATAGAAAGTTTAATAAAGTGTTTAATAAAAAGTTTGATAAAAAATTTGATAAAAAGTTTGATAAAGTGTTTGATTGAAAGTCTGATAGAAAATTTGATAGAAAGTTTGATAAAGCATTTGATAGAAAATTTGATAAAGCATTTGATAAAAAGTTTAATAAAGTGTTTAATAAAGCATTTGATAGAAAGTTTAATAAAGCAATTGATAGAAAGTTTGATAAAATGTTTAATAAAGAGTTTGATAGAATGTTTGATAAAAAATTTAAGTAAGCGAGTAAATAATGAGTAAATGAGTGAGTAAATGATGAACATGTAAAATGATGAGTAAAATGATGAGTAAAATGATGAGCATGTAGAATGATGAGTATGTAAAGTGATGAGTAGAATGATAAGTAAAGTGATGAGTAGAATGATGAGTAAAATGATGAGTAAAGTGATGAGTAAAATAATCAGTAGAATGATCAGTTGAAAGATCAATCGAAAGATCAGTAGAAAGCTCAGTAGAAAGTTCAGTTGAAAGATCAGTGAAAAGCTCAATGAGAAGTTCAATGAAAAGCTCAGTAGAAAGCTCAGTCAATAGCTCAGTTGAAAGCTTGATGAGAAGTTCAGTAGAAAGCTCAGTCAATAGCTCAGTAGAAAGCTCAGTAGAAAGCTCAGTTGAAAGCTCGATGAAAAGCTCAGTAGAAAGTTCAGTAGTAGAAAGTTCGATCAAAAGATCAGTAGAAAGATTAATAGAAAGCTTAATCAAAAAATCAGTGAAAAGCTCAATTGAAAAATCACATTTGCAGTTTGTAAAGTGAACTAAATTTTAAAGTTTAATGAAAGAAACATTTGTTGCTTAAAGCTGAATAAAATTGAGATTTAAGCTGAACTCATCTGACTGAGTTCTGCTTTTGTTGATAAAATCTGCGTTCATTCATATGTTTCTGAACTGCATCTCAATATAATCTGCGTTTGTTCATATGCACTGAAATGAATCTCGCTTTCGTCGCTTATGTTGCATATGTCGATTCTTCTATCTATGTATATTATATATATCTACAGAGACTTATTTATAGACAAATTATAGTATGAAGCTTTGCTACAATGAATGTTATCGTTGTACTCACTCTAAATTTTCAACGATGACTCATTCTTTCATTCTTCGACATTATATCAACAACAGCTCAAACTCTTCTTCTATTGATTTCATCATTCTCATCGCTACTTTTGACTTCTTACAGTCTTCACAAAGCTCGAATTATTCGCTATGAATGCATCATAATGACTGATTAGACTCAACGTGTTAGCATTCTTTGCAACATTTTGAATCAATTTCACATTATCTGATCTGATTTAAGTTGTTGCATTTTCAATGATCTTATTTTCAGTAGATTGATCGCGACAAGTCGAGTACTCGACTTGAAAAGTGTTGAGTCGAGTTGAAATTTTTTTGAAAAAGTGTTGAGTTGAGTTGAGAAGTTGAACTCAAGCACTTAAGTCGAATTGAAAAGCTTGATTCGACAATTCGACTCGAAAACTCGACTTAATTCAACAAGATATTAGGTAAATGTAAATAGCTTGATCGAACAGTCTACATGATTTCTCTTCATGACTTTCTATCATGTTTTCCCGTCATGACTTTCTATCAAAGTCAAACGATCTTCATGTTTTCTCGTCATGTTTTTCTTTATATTTCTCTTTATGTTTCTCATCATGATTCTCTATCAAATGATCTTCATGTTCTTCTTCATGTTTCTCTTCATGTTTCTCTTCATGTTTTTCTTCATGTTTCTCGTCATGTTTCTCTTCATGTTTCTCGTCATGACTCTCTATTAAATGATCTTCATGTTTTTCTTCATGACTCTTTATCAAAAGATAATGCAAAAAGATAATGCAAAAGTCAAAAACCGAAAAATTTTCTATATTTAACTTTTTTGACATCAAGCTTGAGTTTTTGACGAGTGGAGTTGCATTGAGTTGAAAATATGCTCAACTCGACTCAAGTTAAATTGAAAATGTGAGCAATTTGACTTTGAATCAAGTTGAATTCAAAATGTCAACTCAAAACTCGACTCGATGATCAGTTTAATTCTTAGTCATAGTGTGCAAGATTTCAAGTAATCACATATCTGTCATCTGCAGCAGATTCAAGAATTCATCTAGCTTTTTCGCGATTTTATCATTATTTTCAAAATCATGAATCTGAGATCAGTTGACTATATCAATGTAAGCGAAATCAATCATTTGTGAACGTGTCGTGAATATCATCTGTTTGACTTATGTTTTTGCTTGATGTGCAAGTAGATGACTTCACTCATCTGAGAACTGAGCTTTGCAGTAGTCTGACACAGCTGCTAGAAAGATTCTGTGAGCTGACATTTCATGATTTTCGATCTCGAGTTAAATCAACTGCGTGTGCTTGACTGATCTCAAAGCAGATACGCTGCTACTTTTTGAGTACATTGACAAAATATCAAAGACTGACTCGATTGATTAGATTGTCATCATACTCAAATCATAAAGACACATTGAACGTAATCTTTGAAATTGAGAATCTTTGTTGACTCGTAAGATCGAAGATCAAGAAACACTCAGTATATATGAAAAGATTGTGAGCATCGCATTTTGCAGTGAAGAAAACGAGTCGTGTGCTCTATATGAAAAGCAGATAGAAAGATCTCGCTTTCATGATCATATAATGTCATTGTCTTGCAAATTTTCTCTTTTTGTTCAATGCAATCACTGTTAAGAATTTGATATTGCAATTTGCAAGTTCTTAAACAAATGCAGTGTATTCAATGATAGAAAGTTTTCTTCATGTTCATGAATTGATGATGTTGAGCATGATGTCAAAGTTTATTAATCAGCATGACATGAACATTCAAGATCTTCAATCATATCGAGTATTTATTTGCTATCTTTGAAGAGACAAGAATATTCAGACTTTCTACAATTCATGACAAAAGTAGCTTCAAGATCTTGCAGAAGATGATTTCTTTCACAGATAAATACTTTGCAGCTTTGTTAGAATGTGATAATTCTGACTTGCATATTTCATTTCATACGAAAAATATGAAGAAAATATTCTCGCAAGATTTAGACATATGCAATCATGAAGATATTGAGAGACGCGATCAGAATGAACTCATTGAGTCAATTCATCACATTAGTGAACTTAATGCATGATTGATGACAAAGCGTAAGATCAATCGATAAGACTCTCTGTTAACGATGAGCAGAGCAAGACAGCTACTCAGATACAAGTGATAACATCTCATATATCTTGATGAGCTGTATATAATCATGATTCTAGCTATATATATAATAATAAACAAAGAAAGCATTTCATCTTTTGACGTGCAACTTTGATGATTGAGTTCAAGTCATAGCTTTGAATGAGATAAGGTTTAAGAGTCAATCTGTCGTTTTCGCGAGTTTGACTGATGTATGATTCATTGAACTGCAAAACAGGTTAATTAAACTGCGAGACAGATTCATTGAACTGATGATGTCTGCTCTGATGTCATGAAACATGTAATCTTCAAGATGTATCAAAGTCATCAAGTTTAGCACTCTCGATCATATCTAATATCTTAATGATAATCGCTTGAAGATCATAAAACTCGACTATTGTGATTACGACGATGCGAAGTGCATCTATGTCTCATTCAATCAAGCAACTGCATCGTTGATCTTGTTGATAATCAGCTGCAATGATTGTAATCAGTACACTCTTCAAGTCAGAATCTTTGCAAATGACTTTCATGAGTTTAAATCTTGCAGATTGTAACTTTTGCATTTACGATGATGAGTTTTTAATGAGTTGTTGTCACAGAACATAAATTATTTGTGTCGATGCAAATTCGCAAATGAGCGAGCTGATAATCAAGTTTCAAACATTAGAAGTCAAGTCAACGTTTGAGTCAAAGAATGATATAAATGAAGTATTACACATTCTTTGCATGCATCAATGATGCTTCTTTTCTTTTCTGAGAAAATATTCTTACATTCTTGTACTTCAGATCTTCATTGATTGCATTCATGTTTGCATCATCTGCAGTGTGTGAACATCTGATAAGTATGAAAAGACTTTTTGAGTGTCAATTTTCATGTAAATGACTTGAACTTCAATGCTCATGATTTTTAAAAAGAACGCACTTTTCTTACTTGTAGTCTTTCATCTATCTCTTTTCATGATTGATAGTAGTGATGTGATAGAAGCAAGATGAATGTTGTTTACTCATTCAGAGCATCATGATTTTGAATTGTGAGATCGCTGACGTTTGACAGACATTCTAATTACATTGATGAGTGAATTTTTCTATATTCTGCTGCGTTTCATAGATGCAGAATGATCGTAGCTGAGATCAATACTGATGAACATTGTTGTCAATCTATGAAATGATATTACGTTTGCTTTTTCAAATCTTTGTCAGTCTGCACACATTCAGACACAATGTTGATTAGATAGTCATGATTTCTTTAATGAGCTATTCGATTGAATCTATTCAAGAGATTGAAAATGAGAATCTGTAATTATGCTTAAGCAATGTTGCATGTGTCATTAAAGATTTATTGCATCATTGAAGCAGTGTCTGCAACATCATTAAGAATCACAGAACTTAATGTTGATTCTATAAATTTTTTCATGATCTCAATAAGTTTTGATGAATATATCAATAAATGTCAAAGAAGAAAGAATGAGTACAACTATTTATAATACAGACTGATAAACTAGTAACACACTGTGCATTTTTAATGCACATGTATGAGACTGTGTGATTTAAACGCAGTTGTCATCTTTCATCTTGTTATCAACTTCAATGTCGTTCACTTCATCATCATCATTATCTTCAACATCTCTGATTACATCATCATCTTCAAAGATTTTGAGCTTCAATGTCAACTTCATTATACACATTCAACAATTCTGTCTATCATATATCAGCATCTCGATTCTTGAATCTACACAGCATAAGTCATAAATGATAGTTTTCTCATGTTGTTCAAGATGATTGACTTTCTTCTTGATTTGTGCTTGATTTCTCTTCATTCATTCTGAATTATTCTGAACTAGTCTTTTGATCTTGTGTAGATTGTAATCAACATTGATTAATTTGATAGTGTCAATGATAAAGCATGATGACTTTTCATTTGAATACTTCTGCAGTTTTTTTGAATCTTCTTGAAACAATCAAACTATGTTCATCACTTTAAATTTGATCAATTTTGAAGTTATCAAAGTCACAAAGACTTTAAGCACAAGTCAGAAGTATTACATAATTAAATGTTAGCAATCATGTTGAACATGTTTTCTCTCACTATACATGTGATAACTTTCAAGAATGACATTAACAGAAAGTAAAGACTTTGTCACTTACTCAGTAAAGAATAAGTGCATTCATAAAATTTATGATACAGAATACAGTCTTCTTATTCTTGTTTCAGACATCATTGATGAGCATGTTGATTACTTTGATCTTGCTACAGTTCACTTCGAAAATAATGTTAAGAATGTGCTTCTCATAAAGAGACTCGACTTTCTTCAAGTTGTAAAGATGATTTGTTTCAAAGCAAATATATTTTTTATTTCAGTCTTCTACTTCAAAGAATGCAAGTGACTATGTCTCTGAAAGTTGTTCAAAACGTAAGAATGTGCTAAGTACTTTAAGTCAACGAACTTTCATCATTCAATTGTTGATGTTAAGTTGAGACTCAATTTTAATGCAATAATTGTCAATTCAGTCTTGCTTTTTCTTATTCATCTTCTTTCAAAGTTGATCAATGATTGTCATTATTAAGAAATTAACAAGTTTGTTGAATCTTGATGAAAGACTGCAATCAATATCTTGATGCTTATTCAATTTTACATCTGTAAGAAAAGAGTTGAAAAACATCGATTGATTAACATCACGTTGTAATCATAGTGTGTCACACACAGTCTTTAGCTGTTTGATGTACTTCTGAATGACTTGAGAATTTGTCTTTTGAATCTCAACGATTTTCGTATGTATTTTGTTCATGTCTTTCAAATTTTGATATGTACAGTATTTCAAATTGACTCGATGAGCTTCTTTTTCTTTTCATACTCATTCATGTTGATTCACTATCAAGTCTATCATCAGCATGTTCACTCATGTCATCATTTGAAAAAGAGATCATTTGAAGAATGTATTTGTAACAAATTACTTACAAGATTTTTTATTCATGATCTTGAACAGATTGATGATTTTGAATGTCTAAATCATCTCTTTATGCATCTCATTCATGATCAATCAATCTCATCTCATATTTCAAAGCTTTCATATTGACTGTGATTGTCTTGCTTTAGAACTTACTTTTTAAGAATAATGTAAACTTCTCATCAATTCTGCAACGCGAATCTTGTACATGTCTATCATGATCACACATATGAAACTAGAATTAGCTTACTTTTCTTCTGATAAAAAATATATATCTGTTTATCTTAATCTGATGATCAGCGCGTTCATCTTAACATCACAATATGCATGATGAATCTGTCAACGTAATAAATCATTGTTCTTGTTGAAATGAATTTAAATCTTCTTTAGTCAGTTGATGATTAAGACTGACGAAATGATAACTAGATTGACAAATTTTGATGATATGAGATGTGCAGATGAGCTTGCGTTCACACATGAACACTCAATTTTCAATCTGTTATCAGAAGAGCACTTTGCATCTTTAGATTGAGAAGTATCGAGAGTGTCTTCTTTCAGATGTTCATTGAACTTCTTCTTGTGATGAGCATCGTTGATCTCATCGTATACTATGTGCAATAAACGATTCAGACAAATCAATTCAAGCATCTTTATTGTCTTATCAATAAATTAGCATGCTTCATTCTTAATTTTGCTGACATTCATGTTTATCTTTTCAAGACTTATATCATCAACATTGTATTCTTTTCTCATAAACATTTTCATTTTAAACATCATAAAAATCTCAAAAGTCTGATATAAAAAGAGTGACGTGATCATTCTCTGCAAATGTATGCGTGACTGAGATTCAACATGATTAAAGTCATGCAGAAACAGTTGAGCATAATTTCATCATCTGTCTTCTTCATGAAGATGCTTTGTAACAGTCAATGATATCTTCATCATGAGTCTGTTCAATCTTGTTAGTCAAGAAACAAGATCAACTTCGATATCTCAATCATTTCGCGTAATGCTTCTTCAAAGTTTTCTCACTATCTTCAACATTATTAAGATTCACATGTGATCATGCATATTCTGACTTTTTCGCGATATCTTCTTTAAATGAAGTGTTGAAAATCATCATGTTCTGTTGAGATTTCATCTGCTGAGATGAAGATTGTACAGTTACTTCATATTATTCAACTTGACTTATTGAATCTTGATGTGAGTTGATGATATTGTTTTCATTCAATTCAAAACTATCATTCTTTGATTCAAAACTTGATACTGTTATTGAATTATCAAAAGTTGAAGCTGAGATGTAAGATTTATTTGAAGTTGACGTTGACATGTCATTTTCTTGAGTTTGCATCTTGTCATTCGACTTTCATCGCTTTAAATGCAATGATTCAGAACTTTCATCATTCTTTGTAAAGATCACTTGTCATTAGTCTGTCATTCATACACATACTTCAGTGACTTACTATAATGCAATGTTTGATCAGCTAATGTGATGCTTATTATATCTTTCTTTGAATGATTGAATCTTGATTGCTTTCAAGAAAAATATAAGAGCGTGTGAATTTTGTTTGTGAGATTTTCACTCTTGTCAGTTCGCTGTGAATGTATACTCTTCACAAATTTATCAGATTTCGTTGCATTGTCTGCTGAGTTAACATTATTCTTCGTTGTATTCAGAACAGTTGTGTTATTTGCATCACTCTCTTTCATGTTAACGACTGCTGACTGCTTCTGAACATGAGTAAACGCTGCATTGTCTGCTGAGTTGATGTTATTCTTCGTTGTATTCAGAACAGCTGTGTCATTCACATCACTCTCTTTCATGTTAATAATTGTTGACTGCTTCTGAACATGAGTAGACGCTGCGTTGTCTGCTGAGTTAACATTATTCTTCGTTGTACTCAGAACAGCTGTGTCATTTGCATCGCTCTCTTTCATGTTAATGACTGCTGACTGCTTCTGAACATGAGTAAACGTTGCATTATCAGTCAAGTCAACATTATTCTTCGTTGTAAACAGAACAGCTGTGTTATTCGCAACGCTTTCTTTCATGTCAACGACTGCTGACTGCTTCTAAATATGAGTAAAGTCTATTCAATTCTGCTCTATGAAATTTAAAGTTCTTGTCAATCTTTATTGATATACATGATGTATTAAATTATCAATTGTCGTTTCATGATTGATTGATAATGTGTTGATTTCATTTCTTCAAGTGATCACTTTGTTAATCTTTTCACTTTCATTAACATCAATGAATTTCATGTGCTCTTGATGAGAAGCTGAGATTAATAAAGCATTGTCTGTGAGTTCTGCACTGATCATTAGTTCGCTGTTTACATACATGTATTTCTGATCTATCAGAATATGATGTAGCGTGAGTCACATTAAAGCGAGTAACATGATTAGATCGATTCAAAACATCGTGTAAAACAGCTTGAAAAGTTCTGTTTGAATTTATTTTCAAGATTTTATCATTTGTGATGTAGATGATAGTGTTCATCTCAATGTAGCTCATGTCATCTTTAAGAATTTCAATTCACATCTGAAACAAAACATTATAAAATCGATCTTTGTCATCATGTAAATCATGATCAAGTACATCTTTGATCAAAGTTAAGCTCATTTTCAAGATCTCTTTCAAAGTGATCAGATTCAAGTATGAACTCATCATTGCATGAAGTTCAACGTTTTCAAGTGTTCTGTCAGAAACTGAGCTAGACTAAAGATACTATTAATATAAAAGACTGATATTATTATTACTTTGATAAAATCTAGATACAAGACAATACATCAAATAATGTATAAAATGAAAGACAAAGAGTGAAAGAAAAGAATGAAAGCTCAACTTTTATATACATGAATTGAGCAGAATTAAGACTAAACAGTAGTTTTATAACTTAAGATTGCAAAGATTCATGCATACAACTGAGATGATTGAAACAGAATTGTTGAGATTAAATTAAGATGATGATGATTAAATTAATGACTTGATTCATTGAATTGCAAAACAGATTCAATGAATTGAAATTATTTAAAACATCAACAATTTATATTCTAAATTGAGTTGATTATCTGACATCATGACAGTAACTTCTCTCTTCAAGACTGAGCTTCTGCAAGATGATGAAAAGAAACAAGATGAGATGAGAAAGAATTAAAGATGAAGATTGAAATGAGACAAGAATTGATGTGAACGCATTTTAATGTGATGAAGTACAGATGAAACTAGAATAAATCTGAGTCACATCTGAGTCAGATCTGAGCAAAATATTTGAAGAGTAAGATGAGATGAAACGCATTTTAACGTGATGATGTACAAAAAATTAAAATAAATCTGAATCACATCTGAATCAGATTTAAACGAGATGTCTGAGTCAGATTTAAACAAGATTTGAGTCAGATCTGAACAAGAAAGAGATGAAATGCAATTTAATATGATGATGCACAGATGAGATTAAAATACATCTAAATCACATCTGAATCAGATTTAAACAAAATGTTTGAGTCAGATTTAAATAAAATCTGAGTCAAATCGAGACTGAATTAAGATGATGAAGATTAAACTTAAAGTTCTTGACATTGACATTGAGACATCACACATGACAGTACATGTGATTCTTCAGCGACAGAATTGACGAGATGATATTTATCGAGCGCTTGCTCACAATTATTCAGAAGATGAAAAGACTTTCAAGTAAAGAAGTAATTTTCTCAATTGATGTAATACTTGAGCAAAGATGAGTTATAACATTTATCATGCTTAAAGTTTAATATGCTGTTTACATATCAGAATCTTTCATCATTCTTGATGATAATGAGTTCTTGAAGTTTCTGATGTTGACTTGAAAGAAGATCACTTGCAATATAATTCAAAAGAATGACATGAAAGATTGAATGAATCTTCATGAATGTTGAAAGATTTAACTCAATGATCAGAGAATTATTCTTAAAGACACGCTTGATTTTGAAGAAATCAACATTATGATCATTTAACTTAACAACAAGATTAGCGATGCTGAGATTGCAAGCATTCAGTTAAACTTCATCTTCGATGAAGTATTTAAAACAAGAATGATGAGAGAGATTAACATTGAATTCATAAATCATCTGAGCTATAAACATTTCATCATGTAAATGCTCAGTTAATTTCTTCATCTTCTTGATGAACTCTTCAACATTGATTAACTTGTTTCAAGCTTGAAACGTAAGATTTTTGAACAAAGACTCAGAAAATTCAAAGTTTAAACATAAGTTCTGACTCAAATTAATCAAGAAGAATTATGTTAAAGTGATTAATAATGATGCATTATTGACAATGAATTCAACTTCAGAAAGTCACTTAGTTCAGTCATTCTGCATGTAGTTGATGAAGACTCAAAGATAATGCTTCATGATAGCATTAACTTTCTTGATTTGATCATCGATTTCAAAGTGATACGTTGTTGATAACTTAACGTTTATCTTCAGCATTTTACACATATGCTTTCAGACATTGAAGATGAATTGTATATCTCGATCAGACATGAAGAACTCAAGTAAATCATGATGTTTTCAAACATGAGCATAGAAGCAGTTGATAACTTTTTCAACTTTCATAAAAGTGATGAGAACTAAATGTTTCATTTTGATAAAATGATCAACGAAGACTAGAACATATTTATATGTGATATTCATGAAGATATTGAGCATTAAAAAATCTACATAATTCATGAAGATATCACATCAACGACGTTCAAGAATTGAAAGAAAACATAATCATTCTTGAGTTTATTGTTTAAAGAGTTTGAAACATGTGCATACATGACAGTTTCATATGAAGTGTTGAACATACTTATAAATGTTTGATCATCAATAAACTTAATTGATCAGTTCATAGCTTTTTGCTCTTTCTGAATGATTATCAATGATACTATCATGAGCGAGCTGAATGATACGAAGACGTAGTTTATCTGAGTTGAGCACATACTTTCTTTCTTGAAAGTACAGATGATTCTCGTGTTCTTCACACTCAACTAGAGAAATCTTGTTGTGATGTTGTGCTTCATTGCAAAGCACTTCAATTATTTGAGCTGCGAATTTGTCATTGATTTCAACTTACTTTCACAATGTCTGAGTGAAAGTATCAGCAAAATCTTCATCAAGATTCAGAATGTCTTGATTTAGCTGAGACTTAATGTTTTCAACGTCGAATTCTTTGATTTCTAGATTCATGAGAACTAAAATTTGCAAGAGTGCTGAGATAATTGAGAACAAATGTAACTGAACTGAATCTAAAGTGATGATTTGTGACTGAAGCTTCATGACTTTGATGTTGAAATCATCGAAAATGAGATTCTCAACAATATTGAGATCTAAAACATGAGTTTTCAGAATTGTCTGATGTTGATATTGATGTCGAGAATCAAATGTATCTCTCTTTTTAAAAAAATCTTCTGAGTGATGTGTTAAAGCATTTAACTTATCATCAATCTTGTTGAAATGATAAGCGATGCAATAGTTTAATTTAGACAGAAACTCACTTCAACGAGCTTGATGACAACTTAACTGCTTAATTGACATGAAATACTCAAGATTTTTATGATTCATGATCATCTTGACAGAGTAAATAAAGTCTTTGAACTCTGATCATCATTTCTTGAAAGCGTAAACAATGATCATGAGTTCTTTATCATAAATCTCGTAGTTATACTTGATTGAATTATGCTTCTTCAAAAAGTAAGTGATTGAATAAAGAATTTCATTCTCATTGTACTGAAAAAGAATGTCTTTGAACACATAGTTTGAAACATCGATTTCTATCACAATCTTGTGATCTGAATTATAGTGACGAAGAATAATTTTGAAAGTGAAGACTTTCTTAAGAATGTTGAATGCGATCTGACATTTCTGAAATCAGACAAAGAGTACATCTTTTCTGATGAGACGAGTGAGCCAAATAACTATTCTACTATAGTCATAGATGAATCTTTTATAGAAGTTTGCAAAATCTAGAAAACTTTGAATGTCTTTAACGTTGATCAAGATGAGTCAATTGACAATGATATTTATCTTAGAAGAATTCATCTTAATTTCTTCAATGATGATTATCAATTCTAAATATAAGACTTAAGTGATGTAAAACTTGCATTTGATTATATTCATCTGAAGATCTGCTTCTTGCAGCTTTCACAGAATGAGCTTGACATGAATCTTATGCTCAAGTTTATTGTCAAAATAAATCAAGATGTCATTCAAATAAGCTGTATAAAACTTATTTAAATGTTTGCAAAGAGTATTGTTGATATACTTCTGAAATGAGACAGATTCATTACATAGATTGAAAAGCATGACTAAATACTTGAATAATTCAAATTGAGTGCAAAAGATGATGAAAGCTTCATTTTCTTCTTTGATTCAAAGTTGATTGAACGCAGAGATAATATTCAGCTTGATAAAGATTTTAGCTCAACTTAAACAATTCAGCGTTTCTGAGATCAGAGACAGAGAATATTGATTCTTGACTGTGATAACATTCAGATCTCAATAGTTCACGCAAAAGCGAAGTTCTTCTTCGAATTTCTTGACGAAGAGAACAGAAATGATTATCTGAGAGTGATTGACTTGAATGAAATCTTTGCTCAGATTTTCATTCAGATAACGACGAAGTTCTAGAATTTTATCACGACTCATGTCATACAAAGCAAAGACTGAGAATTGAGCATCTTCTTTAAGATGTATGACATGATCATGAGCTCGATGCAAAGACAAGATATCAACGTTCTTCTTGAAGAAGATGTTTATGAACTCAAAATATCTGAATGATAGAATTATGACTGAATCGACGTTCTTACTTTGTTGATAAACTTTAAGATCTTCTTGTGTCATGAATGCAGTCAAATGAAATTTCTTTTTCATTTAATGAAGATTCAGATGATGATTCTTATCATATGTATTGTCTTGAAAATGAAATGAGAACTGAGTAAGAGTTGAACTGTTCTTTGAATTAACAGTCAATGTCGTGTGACGCGATTTTGACTTATCAGAATTTAAACTAGAAGACGAGATTGATTCAAGATTTAAGAAAACATCGATTTTCTTTAAAGTGACGCTAAACACTTCAATGTCTTTGACATGAGCAGCATGATCAAAGCTTCAAGCTTTTAACTCAACTATGTTAAGTTATATAAAAGATTGATCGAATTAATTTGCTTGAAGAACAATAAAAGTTCTAAAGAGAAAAGAATTTTGATACTTGATTTTTGATGAGTATTCTTTTTGAATGATTTAAAAAATATGACTAGAAGTTTCTTGTTTCAGATGAGAGACAAGACTGAATGAGATTTGTTTCTTGTGAATAAGCTGAGTATTAATTAACTTTTCATGAGCGAACGAAAGATTATATTGCTTCTTGTGAGCAAATGAAAAACTGAGTTACTTCTTGCAAGTGAATTGAAAACTGAATTACTTTTTGTGAGTGAACTGAAAACTGAGTTGCTTCTTTTGAATGAATAAGAAACTAGATTGCTTTTTGCAAGTGAACTGAGTGCTGAATTGCTTCTTGTAAGCAATCTGTAGATTGAATTGCTTCTTGTGAGCAATCTGTAGACTGAATTGCTTCTTGTGAGTGATTCATGAACTGAGTTGCTTCTTGTGAGTGAATTGAGAGTAAGACTGAGAAGAAGCTACTTTGTTAACTTTGAGCGAGAAATTTTCTTCTTGTTGATTAAAATCATAAATCTTGATGAGAAATTGACAATAATGATTAAGACAGAAGAAGAAAGATAAAATGAAAATATTATGTTCAAAATTGACATCAATGACGTGATGATGAAGTCATGATAAACTCATGATGATGAGATATTGACTTAACTCAGTGACATAAAAGAATAGTCTTTCAATGTGTTCATTGAGAATTATTGTGATTTCAACAACATAAATAATATCATTGATTAAAGCGACTTGATCATCAAATTCTTGAAGTCTGCAAGAATGAGTTAATTGATGCAAGAGAAGATGATGTTGTTGCGCGAAGAATTTATTCATAAAGACATAAGCAGAGACTTCACTATCAATCAAAGCAAGAACGAGAACTCTAGATTGAGCTTAATGTAAAATACAAAATACTATCATGTGATTATCTTTGAATGTTGAATTCAATTCAAAGAGTTTCAAGACAGATTTAGCAGAAAACTTTTTATATTGTTGAAGTGAGAATGAAAAGATTGAAACTAGTAAACAAGATGATATGTATACAGATCTCTGAGCGCGACTTAGCTTAAAGACTAAACTTTTCTCGCAGATAGTGAAACTTCTTCATTTATATTGATGATGTCACTGTCGTAAACATTCATGATATGCAGAGTAAAGAGCTTCTTGTTTGAGCATTCTTTAACAATTTTGTTCGAATGTTGTAACTTGCAGTAGTAGCACAGCTTTCACTTGTTGCAGATTTTCTTGATCTCAGAAACGATCAGAGTCTTATCTTGAATGATGATAATGATAAAGCTTAAATTCATTGACTCATCAAGAAATAAGAAAGAAAGAAATGAAGATACTGTTGAAATAACAGTCACAGAAATGATGATCTTTGAACTTAAAGAATTACTAGTTGATGCAAAGATGTTCTTGACTTTGACGAATGAAACAATGACAAAGACAAAGCAAGATTGATGATGCTTAAGCTGCTGAAACTCTTCATCAATGTTAAAAAATGCTTGAACTCATTAATGAAAGATGAATGATTGAATTTCATCAAGATTTTATTAGAAGAAAACGATGATTTAAGTGAAATAATTGACATTGTGCTTTAAACAGTCAATCAATGAAAAATCTTTCATCAAAGAATATTCTTTCTTTTGATAGAAGAGATTGTAGTAATCAACAAAGCTATTCATGTCTTGCTTCAAAGTTTCACGAAAATATAAATGAGCATCTTCTGTCTTGAAAAAGTTGTTGCAGCAATGACATAACTTGTGTCATCAATCTGCAAAGATGAAAATGATACAAAGATTATTGACTCAATATTGACTCATTAAATTGTAAGTCTTCTTATTTATGATAAGTCATGACTCGACATAAATGATCTTGACTCGATGAAAGAAATAATGATCATCATTCATGTTCATGCGTTGTATCAGACTCTGCTTTCATGCATTCAATCAATCTTTGTTCTTCTCATACTCAAATATGTTGAAAAGCTTCTTGAATTTAGAAGCAATGAAGACAGCGACAAAATTCGCAGAAGAGTGAATGACAAGAGAAGATTGATTGTTCAAGATTTGTGCAATGATCTGAATTATCATTGCAAGAGACTGAGAATTCAATTTTATATAAACTGAAAAACTGAAAACAATGAATAAGAATGAAATGATGACATCATGTTGTTGAACTTGATTTTGAAGCTCTTGCATTACGCGAAAGATCTCAACTGAATTTTTGATCACACTTTGAGCAAACTGTTTGACAGCATGCTCATCATTGATTGAGAAATTATGAAATAACTTCATTTGAGTGAAAGAGTAACTAGACGAGATGTCAACATATGAAAACGTTGCAGAAAGTGTAGATCTTTCGTAATGTCAAAGACTGAGCTAAATTAAAGATATTATCAATATAAAAGATTGATATTATTATTACTTTGATAGAATTTAAATACAAGACAATACATCAGATAATGTATAAGATGAAAGACAAAGAGTGAAAGAAAAGAATGAAAACTTAACTTCTATATACATGAATCGAGCAGAATCAAGACTAGACAATAGTTTTATGACTTAAGATTGCAAAGATTCATGCACACAACTGAGATGATTGAAACAGAATTGCTGAGACTAAATTAAGATAATGATGACTAGATTGATGACTTGATTCATTGAATTGCAAAACAGATTCAATGAATTGAGATTATTTAAAACATTGATGATTTATGTTTTAAATTGAGTTGATGATCTGACATCATAACATGTTCTGATGAATGACATGACTTTTTGTGACTGCGAAAACTCAGATGCAAATGATGCTCATTGAATCTTTATAATTTTGCATGTGATGATGAGTGATTGATCATCTGAAGATGATGTAGAACTAGTTTGTGTATGAGTGAAAGATGTGTTGATCTTTTCAATGCATTTCTGTTTAAAGCATTTCTTGTTGAAGAGCAATCGTTGAACTATAATAATCAAACTGCTGATAATATGATTTGCTTCAAAGTCATTGAACATAAGTGAGTTGACGTTGTACAGAAATGATGTTAATTTCTTCTCAATGATAGTTAACTTTTTGTGAAATCTGATGTGCTTGAGTGTAAATGCATGCTTTTCAAGTCATTGCTCAGCTTGATTTGTTAAATTCTTCAGCTGATATTTATTAATGTCTAAGATTCTAAGAATTTCTGTCATGTTTCTGAAAGTTGAATACTCATCATTAAGTTGAGAATTCTGATATCTGATAGTGATATTCTTTTTGAAACATGAGCTAGTCATTATGATGAGTCAATAAAATCAGTTCGATAAGATAAGTGATGATGATGAAATATGAATGCTGCTATCTGACTATGTGAGATGAGTTGACGTGATAAACTAGATGTGTACTCAACTGATATTAAATATGCAAATTCAATCAACTGAGATTGAGTTTAATGAACATATCTTGATCTTGATGATGATGCTCATTAAAAGAGACACATGATTAAATCATGATTTTATGTGATTATGAGAACAACTTGAAAGACTCACATCAAATATGATGAGCAGATGAATGAAAGATTAAGTTGTGTTAAGTACATGCAGCGAATGTGATACTGTAGAAGCTGAAACATAGTGAATTTACTTTAGCTTACGTTAAAGATCTGCGCTCACATGATGCGCATAACAGATTAAAGAATAAGCTAGTTTATTGTTGATTGAAGTGTATTGTATTTGCAAGTTATTATGTCTGTATTTCAGTGTATATTACATAATGATCAGTGTTTCAATCTCTTTGACAGACTTGAACTAGCAGCAGACAAAGAATTTAAACTTTGAAAAAGAATATTGTCTTCTGTGAAACATGTTTATCAATCAATGAATACTGCTTCTTGATCAGATTTATTTTCTTACGATGCTTGCTCTTCTGCGAAGTTTATTGCTTGATCTTTGCTTGCATTTCAATGATGCTCTTGCTCTTCTGCAAGATTTGCTGCAGAAACTTCATTCATGTTCTGATGATGCTCTTGCTCTTTTGAAAAATTTGTTACTTGATCTTTGCTTACATTCTGATGATGCTCTTGCTCTTCTGAGAGATTTATTACTTGATCTTCGCTCATGTTTTGATGATGCTCTTGCTCTTCTGCGAAATTTGCTGCAGAAGCTTCATTCACATTCTGATGATGCTCTTGCTCTTCTGAAAAGTTTATTACTTGATCTTCGCTTGCGTTCTGATGATGCTCTTGCTCTTCTGAGAAGTTTGTTGCTTAATCTTCGCTTGCGTATCAAGCTTCGTTCTCATTTCATTGTGACTCTTGCTCTTAAAATTAACGCTCTGTTTTCATGAAATCGATGAATTCTTGTTGACTAAAGTATTCTTTATAGACTTCGTTGATCAAGAACAGATTTTGAACATGTTGTATCATATGTAGATTGCAAGTGTAATCATGCTGAAATTCATCATAGTTACATAATATAATAAACAAGTCATAAGCATGATTACAGACAGTCAGAAAACAATTGAATTGAGACATGAAGTCAAGTTTTCTGATTCTCATCATACATAAAATGATGACAGAAGCTTCTTTGTCTTGAAAAGAATCAATCATGTATGCTTTAACATTTCGAACTTTTGAGTCTGAAACTAAGCTTCTCTTCAATAGCTGAACTTGTGCAGTATATTTTGTAAGAATGATGATGTTCTTGACAGATATTTCAACTTCAATGTAGATCTTGACTAGCTTGATTGCTACAATGACTTCAATTTCATTCTGCTTGAACTGAGATGCATCAACTTTTATGTCGATCTCATTGATGTTGAGAAATGTCAATGATCATTCTATTTTGCAAAAGCTCTTTAATACAATGATTGTGATAGTTATATTGAGTTGAAGTGAAGAATCAACTGAAGATTGCATCTGAGCTTTGTATCAAACAGTGAATACAATGTCATCTATGATGAGAATTGCGTGATACTGTTCAGTGAGAAGCATATGAGAATATTCAAGCATAATCAGACATTTGAATAAACTTTTGTTTATATAATGCGTGAAGTAATTGTTCTTGATGTCTTCTTTCATTGATCAAAGTTACTCATCATCATTGAACATATACATTGAATCATTGCTGTGAGTCATAGCAATAAAGATTTCTGCATTCTCGACTCTTACGACTTTCTGAACAACAGTATGATCTTCTTTGAATTTTTTTTAGCATAGTAGTATCGAAGTTGATCAGCGTGCAGACAACAACGCTCACGTCATGCTTAAAAATATTCACACTTAGCTTAATCTCGATGCGCTGAAAGAATTCTTGATCTTTCATATTAAGACTTTTTCTCATCTTGATTCTTTGAAAGTATGAGCAGAACGTCTTAATAACAGCGTCATGCTCAGTCTCATTGTTCATTTTATTGAGCTTGACATTAATAATTCTCTGAAGCATACGACATTTAAATTCATGATCTCGCTTCGAGAGTTGATGAGTGACATGAAAGTTAAGATCTTCATAATTTACATCAAGTGAATTATCATCGCTCTTGAAATCTTCGTAAGTCACATCAACTTCTTCATTATTGATTTGTACAATTGAAGAATCTTGTGTCTCATGCTGCTTGTCACTCTGTTCACTTTGTTGACTTTGAGATTGCGTCTTATTCATCAAATGATTGCTCAAACTCATGACTTTTAAAAGCAGAGTGTCAAGACTGATCTGATGCAATTTGTATCAATGATTTTCAATGTCATGTAAAGTTTTCTTGCTCTGATCAATAATTTGATGTGTCAGCTGATCATAAAAGACATCAGATAACTCGTAAGAAACATTTCATTATTGTTGAGTGAGATCATTGTTTACTAAGTGAAATGTGTGACTGTCTTGAGTGATTATTTGACGTTCAATGAATTGCAAGTGAAAACGAATGATCTTCTTATCTGTCAAAATGATATCTTTGTTTTTCAGTCATTGAAGTTGTTCATTCAGTTTAAGAATGAATGTATCAGCTGTATTGTTGAACAAGCTCAGCATTTTGACTTTCTTGCTCAGCTTTAAGAGTAACATTGTGATAACAACATTCATCAATGTCTTTTTGATTTCAAAGAATTTCTTGATAAGATCAAAATTGTTGAAAAGATTTTGAAGATATTGCATGATCAACATCTGAGACTTATTCAGCTCAATATCTCACTCAGCAAGAGTAATCGAGAGATTCAAGTCTTCAAAGAGAACTGATGTGAATTTTATATGAAGATTCTGACTCAGTATAATATCGTGAAAGCGATCGTTGTATTCATAATTTCTCTCGTCAATATGAGCAGAATTGAGAATTCTGATTGTCACTATTTTGATTCTGTCGAGCTTGTCAGACATGATTGAATGAACTGAGATCATGTTTAATGCATTGAAAAGACAATATTGAAGTACTTGTTTATCATCATTCTGTCGCTCATGCTCGCGAAGATTGAACGTTGACTTCAACTTGATCGAACTTCAATCTGTCTTGATGAGAGAACGATGAAGAGCTACGCTCACATCTGTCGTGTTGAAGAAAATAAACGACTTGACAAGAGTAGGTGAGTGAGTAGATGAGTCGAACTTCATTGAAAATCGAACGGTTAACTGTAATAGGTTTAGCTTTCGCAACTTCGGTAAAAGAGTCAATCGTTTTACAGATCAAATAATTAAGGTTTCAGCACGCTAGTGAAAAGGGGTCAAAATCAGTCGGTAGAAGCAACTGCGTTGCTAACCATGTAGAACCTCCCCGAGGAAAATCCGCCTTTCAAACCTTCTCAACGATATCCGTGCAACGATACGATCGTCGTGAAGATCGCAACCAAAGTTTCCCATGGTTATTGATCGATGGATAAGAGTTAGTGAGATCTGGATTAGGGGGGAAACTGGGGATGAAGCTGGGCGACTGAAGGATAGGGAAAGGAGCAGTTTCTGGTTTCGATGTCGGGATTTCGGGGAGGGGGGTTTCATCACTGAAGAAGAAGATTTAGGGTACGAGTTGAAGGGGGGCCGGAACTAACGCTATATGCCATAAGAAACACAGGGAAGACTCTCAATCACGCTTAAACCCCGTCTTCCCGAAGCGGTGTCGTTTTGATATTCTGGTAAAAATATCAGAAACGACGAAGTGGCGCTGTTCCCTCCCAATAACCTACAAGGTATATACCCCTACAATAGTCGCCGAGTGGAATGCCAACTCGCCTATAACTACACGCCATCACCCCCCTTCCCCCAATCACCGCTTCCGCCTCGTCTCCTCAAACCCCTGCAGCATACTCTTCGCCACCTCATCCGTCTTTCCCTGCCCTTGCCCTTGCCCCCCCTCCAGCACTTCCCCTCCCTCGCCCCTACTCTCAGGACTCTGTGACCTCCCCGCCGCGATCTTCGCCTGCCCCTCGCTCACCTTCCCGTACACGGCCATCGCGCTCGCAATCATGCCGCCCATGTCTCCCACATTTCCTGGCACAACCACTGCCGTGCCTTCTTTCGCCAAGCGCCCGAACGCCTCAACGTACTTCTCCGCGACGCTGAGGCTTACGGCCCCCTGGGCGCTTTCTCGCCCGTCGCGCATACTCCTCGCCACGGCGTCAATGCCCTTGGCCGTTGCGTTCGCGCGCACCAAGATCGCTTCCGCTTCTCCGCTGGCCAAATTGATCTGCTCCGACTTCAGCGCCTCAGACGCAAGAATCACGCTCTGTTTCCGCCCCTCGGCGATATTGATCGCGCTTTGTCTCTGCCCCTCACTCTCCAGGATTTCCGCCCGCTTGCTCCGCTCAGCGGTCACCTGACGGTGCATGGCTTCGACGACGCCGTTGGGGGCGTGGATGTCGCGGATCTCGTAGCGCAGGCACATGACGCCCCATTCGCGGGCGGCTTCGTTGATTGCTTCGGTGATGTTGGTGTTGAGGGCGGCGCGCTCACGTAGGACGTGGTCAAGTGAGAGGCGGCCGATTTCGGAGCGCATGGTTGTTTGGGCGAGTTGGGAGATGGCGTATTCGGCGTCTTCGACGCCGTAGCTGTGGAAGGGAGGATGGTTGTTAGTGCTTGATTCGAATGCACTTGAACACTAGGAAATGAGGGTTGAAGCATACCTAGCTTTGTAGGCGTCGAAGACACGGGTGTAGAGCACACCGTCTAGGTCCAAGGTCACATTATCGGCCGTGATAGCGCTTTGGCTTGGAATCTCGATGGCCGCTTCTTTCAAGCTCTTAACGTAGGCTATTCGGTCGAGGATGGGATATAGTATTGCTACACCTGGCTGAAGTATCCGATTGAACTTGCCCATACGCTCGACTATCCATGCTGTTTGCTGGGGCACGAAGCGGATGATGGTATTCGCAGGGAGGGAGGGACGCTGGAAGTATGAGGTTGGTGCCAAGGGAGAGCCGGATGGTGGGCCACCCAGAAGTGAGGGGCCTTGAGCTGCATGTGGGGAAGTTGTCGATAGATGTCGCTGTAATGGGGGTTGAATATGTGAATTTGAGGCGTAGACGGTGGGCGCAAGTAGTCTGGATGAAGGCTGGCTTCGTGATATAGATGGTCCTACTCTACCTAGGCCTCTTGGTGAAATACTGATAGCAGACATGTTCCAGGTACGTCTCTTAGCTTTCCTCCTTCTCCGCAAGACCCATATAGCCCCACAGATGTGCAGCCTAGAATAGCAAGCAAAACGTGGAAATCGCTTGCGGTTTGAAAGAGTTTCAGTCAGCTTCAAGAGTCGCCGAATTAGTATAAGCGATAGTAGCTTCCGATTAGTGTATTCAATCCCAACGCTACTCGTAGTGTGTTCGCCAACGAGGCTTTAGCAGGTCACCGTACCATTTTACATACTTCGACCAGTTCAGTCTTACCGCAAGGCAACCTCCGCCCCCTTCTAAACTGCGTCCTCGGCGAACCTGTTCTCTCGATATCATACTAATCTGCGCTGCTAGGGTTAGCAATTCTATGTTACATCCTTTACGGCCTACGCTATGTCGGAATACTGGAAATCTACCGTTTGCAAATCTCTATATTCCCTCAAACTTGCATCATTTCGACTAAGTCTCGGTAGCCCAAATACTGGTGCAAGCACTGCAAAACCTTTGTCCGGGATACCAAGCTAGAAAAGACGAACCATGAAGCCACACCCAAGCACCAAGGCAATCTCAAACGCTTCCTCCGAGATCTCCATCGAGGACACGAGAGAGAGGAACGAGATGCGCAGCGAGCCAAGGATGAAGTTGCAAGGCTCAACGGCGTTGTTTCTAGTTCCTTATCTACGGCGGCTGGTGATGGTGTGGCGCCATGGAGAAGGAAGCCTGCGACAGCTCCTGCGAACAGCACCTTGAGACAGGCGACTCCGGCCGATAGAAAGCAGCAACTCAAACAGCTAGCAGAGATGGGAGTGGCAATTCCTGAGGAGTTCCGACGAGAAATGGCTATGGCAGGTGACTGGCAAACACTCTCGGAAAGGGTCATCTACGATGATGTAAAGGAGGATGAAGACAGCAAGGATTTCAAGCTAAACGGATTCAGTATGGGTGTACGGAAAAGAAAATATGAGGGACAAGAAGAGGAGGAGGCGGAAGAGAGTGTGGCTAGAAAGGCTTGGGGTTCAACTACGCGGACATATCCGATCGTGGGCGGTGATGTAGAGGATGGCTTGGACTCATTACTGAAGCATACTAAGGTCGTAAAACAAGACCATGGTGCTTCTAATGAAGATCCACAGTCGAAGAAGGGATTAGCTGCGCAACAGCCAGTGGAAGCTAGGCTAACTAAGACGGACGACACACTGCCTTCTGAACTGCCTTCGATCAAGAAAGAAAACTTTGATACCAGTGGAATGCTCTCGGAAAATAGTACAATTCTCAATCACGTCGAAGGTGCTTCAATAGAAACGGAAGATGGGCCTACAGGTACTGGCATTGTATTCAAGAAGCGCAAAGCCAAGCAGATCCGGCAAAGGTGACGAGGGACCAGACGTCTTTCCTTTGCAGTGCAGCCATAGCTACTTGAACCGTCTGACGCATAAATTCCCTCTCCACTTGGAGTCGAAATTCGGATGCAGCGAACAAGTTCCAAACGGTTCGTGTTATTCACTTATATTAAAGGAAACCAATCGGTCTGTCCAGCAGCCAAATTGATGACATTCTAGCTCCGGCTAGAATCCATTGCAATTGCAAGCAGCGCTGAAGCTGCCGGACGATAGGAGGCAGAAGACTGGAGGACAGAGAGCAAGCGTATAAAAAGACGTGAAATGTGCGTATACGTCTTCTGCTGTGCCGTCTTCGGTCTTGCAGTTTATTCGAAGGCCAGTGTACCAGAGCTATACATTTCGTTCTTGTTCTCTCTTGATTCAAACACTGATGATTCGACTGAACTTCTCAGTAATCAACGATGCTGTCTTAACTCCAAAAGCGCGGAATTTGCCGCCCGATGATGGCGGACCAATTCGCAGCCCGCAGGGATCAAAAATTCACATTACTAAAAGGCTGTTGTTACAAATCAACGTCCTTGCTGCATTCTGCTTCATAACCATTCGCCTTCAAAGCCAAAGTAACGTCAACAGCTTTCTACAGCACAATGAAAGAAGCAATCATCCATGCCGGCCCAAAGGTCGAGATCATCGACTCGCCTATTCCAAACCCACAGGATGATCAAGTTGTCTCAAAAGTATTTGTTTCCGGGTCAAATCCGAAGGACTGGAAGTACGCCGATATCTTAAAGCCAAGTATCAATCAAGGCGACGACATTGCGGGTGTCGTTCACTCTGTTGGGTCCAAAGTCGTCGAGTTCAAACCTGGCGACCGTATCGCTGCCTTCCACCAGATGAGGCAGCCCGGAGGCAGCTATGCTGAGTACGCTATCAGCTCTTCCTATGCTACATTTCACATTCCCAAAGAAACAAGCTTCGAAGGTACATTGCAATAACTCGCTCGCTGAAGTGTCTACTTTGTGCAGTTGCAGTTCGATCCTGAAGTTTTCTGCTAATGCAACCCATTACAGAGGCCGCAACAATCCCCCTAGCAGCAATGACCGCCGCAATGGGTCTTTACCAACGCCTCTCTCTGCCCCTCCCTTGGCATCCCACCACCGCCTCCACCCCCTTGATCATTTATGGCGCGGCCTCTGCCGTGGGCTCTTACGCGATCCAGCTCGCCCAACTTTCCAACATCCATCCCCTAATCTGCATCGCCGGCCGGGGGGTCCGGCACGTCGAGGGCCTGATAGATAAAAGCAAGGGAGACGTTATCCTAGACTATAGAGATGGCGACGATAAACTGGTGCAGAGCCTCGAGGCCGTGGTGCAGAAGCATGGTGGCAAGATGGAATACGCATTTGACTGCGTCAGCGAAAAAGGCAGCTACATCAACATCTGCAAGGTCCTCGACCACCAAACCGGCCAAATCACACTGGTTCTACCCGGAAAAAAATATGCCGGAATTCCCCCCACCATCATCCAATCCCTTACTTATGTTGGCGACGTCTTCAAAGAAGATGACTTGAAGCCCTTTGAGAAGAAAACTGGCACGAAAACCGGGAACGAAGAGTTTGGATATGTGATGTTCCGTTTCTTTGGGCGTGGGTTGCAGGAGGGGTGGTTTAAGGGGCATCCGTATGAAGTTGTTCCTGGGGGGTTGGGCGGCGTGGAGGGGGCGCTGAAAAATCTAAAGGAGGGAAAGGCGAGTGCGGTAAAGTATGTTTTTAGGATTGGGGAGACGGAGGGAGTGCGGAGGGAGGGTCATGAGTAGCTGGTAGTGGTTGTGGGGTCAGAGCGTATATATATATATGTATGTACAAATGGCAAACATTCCCTAGCGAGATAGGAGACGACCTTCTACCGGCAAATGTCAAGGATGGGGGAAGATGGCTCATTAATGCTTCTTAACAATCAGTACCTCGAAGTCGCTAACGAAGTTTCCGAAGTCTCTAGAAACGTTCCCAGCTCCACCCCCGGACCCTCAGCATCGGACTCCTAAACCCCCATCCCCACCGCCCCACTACTATCCACCGCCACCCAACTCATATTCTAGAAACCTTAGAACGATTAAGGACGGGAACGTGAATGACCAGAGGAGGAGAGCAGGAGAGGAAAGAAGAGGCAGAGAAGATAGGATGTTAGTACGGAGAATTCGATGTAGAGACGCAGGGATTCAGAGATGCAAAAAGTGTTAGAGGAGCCGAAATGGAACGGATGGATGAGAATGGGTGGGGATGATGGGAAGGGGATGAAGAACGGAAGGCGGAGGGAAGGATTTCCGATGAACCCCCTTCTCAAGACCCTCCAACTCCTCACACAATCACCAACTCAACACACCTCACATTCCCACGACCCCATCTCTTTCAAACATCGAAAAGATTCTTCAACTCTTATCGAATTTCAGCGCCTATAGCCAGCACCAAGGTTAGATATCTAGACAACAATCCCAAGAGTGGCGATATCACCAAGTTCCCAAGATCTCGATTCTAGTCACAACCCGACCTTCGTCTTTCTTACTCCGCAACGCCTGCCCATCCCCCCAGGCCGAGAAATGCAAGTTGGGCTTTGTTATACACATTGGAGAAAAAGAACCCACGAACCCACTTTTGGATGCAACGCTCAAAATGCTCGTCAAGAAGCACGAAAAACCCACCCTCCTTCCCTTCCCGCCACTGAAAATCTGTACAATTCCTCTCATATATAATCCCTCGCACTCTTCTGTAGCTCAATTAGCCGCCAGCCCCTCGTATCAACATTATTCACATCCTCCGCCACCCTCGTCACCCCAATCGCATACGTGACCAGCTGCACCTTGTCCTCCATGCCGGCCGCCAGCATGTTGGTCTTGGCGTTGCGGTACACGTGCACCTCTTGCGTGCGGCAGGTGATGATGAAGACGGGGATTTCGCCGGGTTCAAGCATGCGGGCGGAGAGAATGTCGACGTGACGGATGTCGAGGATGCGGCCGTCGGATTTGAGACCCGCGGTCGTGTATTGTTGGGCTAGAGCGGAGTAGACTTGGAATTGGGCGGCTGATAGCCAGAGTTTTAGGGTTTCGGTGTCGCCTTTCACATATGCGTCTAGCACTTCAGGAAGAATGTATTCTCTCATCTCTCGTAGGAAGGGCTCGACCTGGAATGTGGGGTCCATCTCCCTGAACTTCTTGATGACCATGGCGGTTTCGTTCTCGGCGAAGAAGCCTGCTACGCGGTCGGTAATACTTCTAGCGGTGGAGATCAGCGGGTTTTCGGATTCGGCATAAGAGGACTTGAGGGAGAAGAGAGACTGCATGACGCGGTTCTGGTCACGGAAGTCACGCCACGATTCTTTCCAACGGGCGTCTTTATGCAGTGTTACGTTTGTGCCGGCGCTGTGAAACGGTTAGTCTGGGTAGGAAGACCATCAAACGGGGCCTTACTTGGGGTCCTCTTCTATCTTCTCTGCCCGTCGCCCAGGCCTACCGCTTGCTGCAGCTTCGTTGAGCTCTCTCAGTTCTCGTTGTTTCCGTCGCTCTTCTTTTTCGACCCAGCCGCCATACCGTGAGCTGCTTCCATCGTCTACAACATCTTTCACGCTCCCAACTGCAGTCTTGTAGACTTTGGTTTCCCGGACCGGTCTAGTCGCCTTTTCAAGCCCACTAGCTGTAGCATTGACACCAGTCCGGACACCCTTGACGACTGGCGTATCCCATGTCCATGCCGCTCCCTGGCCCAGCACTTTCCCCGTGCCTTTTAGAGCAGTGGCAGTGGCCGAAGTTGCTGTACCAGACGCAGCAGAGTAAGCTTGGCGCGCACGCTTGACAGACTCGTTTTCTGTAAATTGATGTGCGGAAGACGCTAGTGCTTTAGTAGATTCGTTCCATTCCTTTGATGCCTGGAACTCGGTCTTGAGCGTGTCGGTGAAAACCTGCCATGGCGTTTTGTTCCCGTGCGGTGGTGGAGGTGGCGGTTCTTCCTTATTCTGCTCTTCCTTCTTGCTCCCTTCACTGCTCTCCTCTTTGCTTTCTCCGGATGAGGCTTTAGACTTTGCTTTGCTTTCCTCCGATGATCGCTCTGACTTCTCGCTTGATGCGGACTTGGCTGTTTCACCTCCGCTGGCTTGGTCTGTAGTATGGTCTTGCCGCGGTGGATCCCTGACCTTTTCGCTTTGCCGTTGTTGCTGGAATCTTGGGGAGATGGTAGAGAAGGTTCTAAAGGTGGAGGATAATCTGATCTGGGAGAGTAGAGAAAATGTCTGAGGTCGTAGTAGTAGAGGTATCACAGGGGTTTGGGATAGAGATGAGAGCTTAGGCGAACTGTTGTGAAGCTCACTGTATATCCTTCGGTACGGTTTTGTTCTTCCGCATGGAGGTATTGCGGAGGAAGCGAAGCACCGCACCGTGTAAACGCCTCCTGCCCGAGGACATCTTGAAAGCCGTAACGGTATGCTCATGCTATTCTGTGAGCCTAAGAAACTCGACTACGGCGTCTGTTAGAGGATTGTTGAGCTTTTATTGCGGAAAGCGACTGGGGTTGTCGACGGCGGCGAAAACTCGGCCTTAGCAATGAGGATAAAGGCGCTAGGGCGAACTGCAACTCTCTACAAAGTAAGAAACATCAACTCCACGCAGCTTCATCTTCTGGTCATCAAGCACAATGCCAAAACCACTGTCCGTACTACCATCACTTCCTTCAATTTGCTCACAATGTCGTCGGAACATCGTTTCCCGAGCCTCTACGAAGCGTTACCTCACCACCACCACTCCTAAACCCGCAGACTCGGAAATCTCATCCCTCTCGACCCTTTCCAAAGCCTTCCAAAACGCCCCCAAGAAACGGGTAGCAGCCTCCAACTCCGACATCCTTCAAGATTTCCCCCAAGCCTCCGACGCCGACATCATCAAAGGTTGGCGCCCTCCCCCACCGCACCACCTCCATGTGTATGCTTCCAGACACAACACTCACATCACTCTTACCGACGGCCAGCGCCAACCCATTATCTCCGTGTCCGCGGGTAACATCGGGTTTCGGAAAGCCGCGCGGGGCACTTATGACGCCGGGTATCAGTTGGCGGCGTATGTGATGAATAGGATACGGGTGCAGGGGTTGTTGGCTAAGATCTCGAGTATGGAGGTTATATTGCGGGATTTTGGGCCTGGGAGGGAGGCAGCTACCAAGATTCTGTTGGGGGCTGAGGGGAAAAATGTGAGGTCGACAATTGTGAGGGTTATGGATGCTACGAGGTTGAAATTTGGGGGGACAAGGGGGAAGAAACCAAGGAGACTGGGTTAGATGGCATTTGAGGGGTCGACGATGTATTGCATACTCTGTAAAGTTTTATCGCGCGGCTTGAATGATGGAGCAGGGCATTCGTGTGTTCGTAGCGAGCATTGGCTTCACGAATCGATCCACTGAGTTACTTCTAGCACAAATATGATACAAACCAACAAAGTCCGAAGATCAAGTGAAACTGATCTTCTGAGTTCCAATTGAGAGTCCTGGGGCATTGCATTAGCTTGCTGCCGGATCTCTTAATAAAGTCTCGAGATGGACGTTTTCGTCTCTACTTGGGTTGTAAAAAAGTGCTCCCGGAGCCGTCCTGCATCCTGTGCAGCCGAGAAAGTAGGAAAAGATTGACCAGGCAGATGGTCTACGACTTCGCAGCTCCTGCTTTGATCAGAATAATATCTCCGTCCTCGACAACATAGTCCTTCCCTTTGGTCATGATCTTCCCAGCTGCCTTGACAGCTCCTTCGTCCCCGTATTCCTTTAAAACGTCGTAATTGTATACAATACACTGGATGAAAGTCTTCTCGAAATCGCCATGGATGACACCAGCGGCTTGTGGTGCCTTGGTGCCCTTTCTTATAGTCCATTGCCTGACTTCATCCGTGCCAGTAGTGAAGAAGCTGCCAAGATTCATCATTTGCCTCATTGTCACCACGATTTTCCCAAGGGCAGATTTTGTCCCAAGCTTCTTGCATTCTTCCTCAGCTTCTGCGTCGGACTCGAATCGCGTTAGGCGTTCTTCAAACGCAATCGAAATTGGGATAATGGGATCGCCGGTTGCATGCTCCTTGACCCATTCGGCAATTTTAGGGAGATTCTTGTTCTTCTGGCGGATGTAGTCCTTCTCACTCAGGTTGACCAGATATACTACAGGCTTTGCAGTCAACAGAAATAGCGGGTTAATGACTTCAACCTATTTTCCCTAAATTAGCTTACAATCGCGAGCAAGTAGCAAGTGCAGAATTTCAAGTGAAATAGTTCGTGTCAGAGCGTGGATTTCATCTCAAAGCAGACTCTCCTATAAAGTCGCTCAACGAGCTGGGATTATCGAGCTTCATAGCTCTTATTCGTCATGCGAGGGAGATAAAGGATCTGAAGTTGTTTGAACGTACCTCTTTAGGAGTCCAAGTCTCTTTCCTGACGTCCTTTCCGTCTTTCAACCATGCAAGGATCTTCTCGACGGTGGCCTCCTCTTCCTTTAGTTTCTTCATTTCCAGACTCTGTCCGCCTCTTCTAGTCTGCTTCTTTAGGTTCTCCAGCGCCTTTTCGACGAATTCTACATCCTTTATTCGCAGTTCCTCGCTGATAATGTCGAGATCTCGCACAGGATCCACATCCCCCTCAACATGTATGATTTCTGCATCATCGAAGCAGCGAACGACTTGGAAGATTGCATCGACGGCGCGGATGTGCGACAGGAAGGCGTTACCCAATCCAGCTCCAGTCGAGGCCCCTCGAGTCAAACCAGCAATATCATAGACCGTTAAATTGGCAGGAACTCTTGATTTGGGTTTATAGTATTCACATAGCCAGTCATATCTCGGATCTGGAACTATGACCCGTGACTCTTCAGGTTCGATAGTAGCGTACGGAAAGTTCTATGGTAAGGAGGGTCAATTTCCATTTACGGTAGATGATAGTATAGTACATACGGCAGGGTTTCCGAGGGAGCACTTGGTGATTGCTTGGAATAGTGTTGATTTCCCAACATTGGCCAGACCGACCTATGTAGAATGCTCATCTTAGCAAGAGTCATCCAAAGTAGGCAGGAAAGCAGATGTCCTACATACGATACCGCTCTTGAGGTTGTTACCTGGTCTACCTAAAAGAATCTTCTTCTCTTCCACTGGCTTCTTGGGAGGCATTTTCTTCTTATTGAAAGCTAGGAGAGGCGCCGAGGCTGAGAAGGGTCGAATTGGGGCCGGGCGGAGTGGGGAGAATCCGATCGCGGTTCTTGCCGCAGATCGTTGAAACTGGCTGGATATTGAAGTGAAGGTGTACGAGAAGTGGGCTGAAGACGTGTTGTCAGGTTTTTGTACAGAAGGTGACTCGCAGTCCCTCCCTCGTCTCAGTGTGGGTCATGGAAAAGTAGTGCTGTTGGTTCTGCCACAAAAGTGAGGTTGAAGCTTTGCATGCTAGCTTCCACGGTAGGGCTTAGCGACTGCCAAGATATATGGGTACAAGTGTGCATATACGACTGCCTACCTTACTCTCTGATCCTCAATGACTGTCACTTCTCGTAGTGTCTTGTGGAGGTAGATTGCTACAGCCATAAGAGAATGTCCATGCGTGACATTGTCCTCGGATTGTTGCTCATCATTGCATCCGAAGAATCAAGATGAGTTATCTTTACTACTCGCCTCATTCAGTCCCTCGGCACATTCTCCTAAATCAACCTCATCCTCTCCATGGCTAGCGCAGCAAGCTCCCTCGTCTCATCATAAACCTCCTCCATATCTGCGACCCATCTAAAGGAGTCCCTCCACAACGCCCAACGTTCCAAACCAAACCCATTCTTCCTGGATTCATCCCACATGAGACTCCCGCGTGACATATAGAGCGCCAGTCGATCGATCCTAGGGCCGACCCACTCACGCTCGCTCTTCCAAATGCGCTCTCCCCCATAGAGAATCAACATAGTGGCCCCCAGCATTAAGACTCAGGCCTTGGGCGTTCAAGTCACCTTCGAGCGCCCAGCGCAAGGCCAATAATGCGTAAAGCTCGTAATCGGGTGCACCGGGAAGATGGACGAGGCGGGCTAGGTAGGCATTTGTCCGCAGGTACTGCTCACGCAATGCACCCGGACCGCCAAACTGTCCGAGAGTATCATGGTTCAGATCGACGGGCCGTGCAGTCAGTGCTGTTATCTTATACGTCGGACTAACCAGGGACTCCGAGCCGTGGACTCATACAGTGGTAGATCTCTCCAAAGCTGTCCCTCATGGTTGAAGGACCTGGCATCATCACCCTCGGGCGAGTCGCGAAGCTTGATACTAACCAAAAGCTCTGCTAATTTCCCATGAGCGTCGTGATCGTGCGGAATCTGTTCGACGATACTAATAAATGTCTGCTGGGTGAATCTAAGGAGTTGGTATGCTATGTCGTGCTGGTCGTCGTCATAGTAGTCTTCGATGGGTTTTACAAGGCGTTCAACTGTCTGGTCGAGAAAAAGATGATCTTCGGGGTATTTTTCGAGGACGTCGAAAGGACGACAGTCTGGGGGCAAGTTTCGAAGATGGGGGTAGAGACGAAGTTGAGTGGGTTGGAGTGTCATTTCTGGGGTGTTGTAGAGCCAAGATGATGTATCGGTAAACGATCAGGTCAATAGAATGTAAAAAGGGCTGGTATGGGAACCTCGACGGCAGCACAAAGGGAGGGCTGAGGATAGAGAAGACAGTGTAAAACTGGACTTGGATGAATTTTGCTTGAGAGCCGAAAAGTACTACATTCACCAATAAAAAGGCGCGATGGGTCAAGGCTTCAGAAAGTTGTTGATGGACGATGCGAAAGTGTGCAGAACGGAAAGTAGTCGTCACAGTATTACTCTAAACAGAGTGTCATCTTGGCGGCCTTGCCAGGCCATGTTTTAGCAGTCAAGGAGGCGCCATCATGCGTACAAGAAAAACTTGGTCGTGAAAGCGAGACGGGGGAATTCTTCTCGTTTGTATCGTAGTTTTTGCTTTGCTCTTGTCTAGAGTATTTGTCTTTGGCTCCGAGAGGCAGAGAGGAGATATGTACGGAGTAGTCTGAATAGTATTCAACATAAGACTGGTCGATGGAATCCGACGATTCAGCGCAGGATTGCATCTTCCATAAGGCTGGTGCGACAGCATGAAACATGCACCGCACCGCAAGGATTCGTTTGCCTATAGGTTGTAGGGTGCGAAATGTATTAAACATGTTTATTGCCTAACCAAATTAGGTTAGTCAAAAACGTGTTTTAAACATGTTTATTGAAGCATGTTTTAAACACAGGGGTATATATAAATAGCATCAATTATTTGAATGCTCCATTGCCACCTCACCGTCGACGATGCTATTCAGAAACTCCTTCAGCACCTCATCGTTTGAAGGATTTAGCCTAGCCATAGCAACTTCCTCCTGCAGCAGTCTATCTTCCATATTCAAAAGCTTCTCCTCATCGATTTCAATGCCCTGTGTAGAGTCTGCTGACGAGTAGTCTCGGACGCCAATTGACGGTGACAGTATAAGCACTCCACTGCAGAGACGATTCGGTTTGGTAGGATTATGCTCTGAAAGGCATCAACAACAGCCTGATTGCGAGGTTTGCCACCGCGTTGAGGAGGCATGACTGGTGGTAGGAAGATAGATCTACTCCATACGAGTATAGATCAATGGTGACGGCAGCGAGGTCAAACCCCCTGAGCTAAACCAGCTGGGTTTAGCTTGCTTATATAATATAAAACCAATAAACATACATGAAGAAACCGCTAGTGAGTTTTAAACACGTTTATTGTAGAAGAAACGGTTTTATTCGCTCCCTAATAGGTTGTTAGGGTCTTCTAGCGAAGCGCTGTGAGATGCTATAGGAATTTTATCGGAATTTTATTTTTAGAGGTTGATGTATCTTTGGATGGTATATATAATGTTTGGTAGCAGTAAAAGGTACGATTACTTTATGTACAGTACATTCATCCTTCATTCTACTGTCGCTTACTCCAAATCCTTTGCTACCTTGTACACCCACTCTCTTTCTTGCTATTGCTCGTCTGCAAACATTCCAACTGTCCTCGCCCTCCGCTTTGCGTCGACCGTCTAGCCCACATCATTGCTCCAATGGCTCCTGCAGGGAACAAGAAGTCGACGCGCCCATCATCAAGATCGCAACGTTCTTCAGCCTCCGTACAGAAGACAGAGATACTGATCCACGTGTACGATCTTCTCCCAGTAAGCCTCCATCAAGAGACCTGATCATGCTCCTACTAAACATGAGTCCAAGCCAGGGAAGCTCTCATCGATGCTATGGCTCTTCGGCAGTTCTCTCCTTCACACGGGTGTCGTAATTAAAACCTTGAATCGAGAATACGCCTTCGGTGGGCATGATCGCCCGGGCATGTCTGGAGTATATTGGACAAAACCACATATCGAACCTCCAGGAGGGACTTTCCGCTGTGAGCTTCTCCAAGGTTTTACTTTCAGACCAGACCACGAGATTGAAGCTATCATCAGAGAGGTGTCCCAAAAATTTCTAGGACCTTCGTACAACCTGCTGTCCAACAATTGCAATCACTTTACCACGTACCTATGCGAGCAGTTGACGGGCAAAGCTGCTCCATCGTGGATTAACAGAGCCGCCGGCATTGGCGTTGCATTACCCTGTGTGGTCCCGCGAGAATGGATTGCTCCACCAGACCATGATACCGCAGACGGCGAACTATTGGAAGAAGATGGCGACAACGAACGCGCTTCAATGTTGCGGCAGGGACACCGCCGATCGTCCAGCTTTCGTTGCAGCTTTAGTGAAGGAGAAGACGGTCGCTGGACCAGCGACGAAGACGAAGGAGGTACCAAGGGCAAAGGCCCGATCAGAGATACTGATGGGAGAAATCTGCCTGCCATTGAACACGCTCCTCACCCGCACTGAATACCGCCCTTGTGAGGAATGGAAGTCTGGTTGCTTAACTCGGCTTTGGAAACTTCTGAATCGCCAGGGTGTGACTAATAATTACACCTTGGAGCTGATGGATTGAGTGGGCCCGGACCATCCTTTCTAATCTACAACTCCGGAGGGAAGGCTGTCACATAAGTCTGAACCTACTCCGACGCGCTTGATAAAGTGATCGAGGAGCCATCGACTTCTTTGGTGGTGTATACAATTACGCAGATTGATGGAGCACTCTCAAGATTATGTACGGGAAAATCTAAGACTGGATAGATCGTTTTAGCTTGCTGTTCACTCAGGGGTAATGCCTTCCACCCGGTATCTGAGACAATCCGGATCTCCTAGATTGTTAGACAGACATCACGACGCAACTAAATTCGCTTGGGAAATTGGTCGGATACGTACCTGGTGTTTGGATTTAGGTCTAAGATGACTACTGCTACAGCCGTGAGGGCGACTGAAGCTCATGCAATAGAGCCGAAACAACACCGATGGTGGCCCAGACTAGAAGAGCCAGGACTTGTACACCTGTGGGTGTACGGGGATGCAACGAAACCAACGCGGTAAGAACAAACGCCATCCCAGCCAAGCTTGCAAAGGCCGAAGGCTCAAGCGTGCACGCGTAAAGCACGCCTATCAGGATCAGACCCATGCACAACACTTCCAAGAAGATCCAGGCAATGAAGAGTCCAACCGTGCAGGGCAATGCTAGTAGGTATGCTGTAAAGGCAGAAACTAGCACTAGCCATAGCGCGGGAATCATGATGGGTGAGCGGTTTTTTGGTAATTTCGATAATCTGGTCATCGCTACGTGGCCATCAGTTTTACTTAAGACTCATCGCCAATAATGAACACAATGCGTTACCTGTTCTTTGTTCTTTCTATCTCGGCTATGAAAGAGCTTTCTGTTTCAGGAGCATCGACGACTCACATATAACAAAGGAGGGAAACTCTGAAACGCATAAACAATAGGAAGACTTTCACACACACATGAAGAATAGAAGCGATTGTGAAGACCATAAAGATTGACTCGAGCTGTTACTCGCATATATAAGAAAGCGCGAACATCGATCGAAAATATTCTTTGAACCAGCAACTCCTTCAAATATACTCACTCCACATCTTTTCTAGACCCACACAACAGTCTCTAACTACTCCACACACGACTTCCAAAAACACATCGAACAATGCAGTTCTCAACCACATTCCTTCTCCTCGCCCTGAGCGCCGGCGCTCTAGCCCTCCCCGCCAACCAAACCTCAATCCTCGAGGCCCGCGCCGAGCGCGGTGCGGGCTCCATCGCCGCCTTTGACGCCACAGACTGTAGCGGTGCCCCGCATGGGCCCCGCCCCCAAGATGAGAACGGCTGCATCGCCTTCAGCGGCGCCACCAACAACATTGGCATCAACTGGGGCTCAGGCTTCTTCATGGGGCGCGCACATAGTCTTTACGTCTACAAGGATAAAGACTGCAAGGTTTTTGCGGCTAGCCCGATCATGGCGAGTCAGTACAATAATGCGAAGGGGACGAATGCTTGTGTTAGTATGAAAGATATCGGAGGGCCGTGGGGTAGTGTTTCGTTTTGTCATGATGAGAAGGGATGTAATTAGTGATGGCGGTTTTTGTTTATATATTGTGGCGGTTGATACATGTTTCTTGACGGGAAGGCGGTGCTTGGGTGTTTAGAGGTGTTGCTGAAAGAAATTCTGATTTTTTGATTTTTTTGATTTAGCAGCTCTGCTAAAACATACTTCTCCATTTACTTTAGCTGTACCACTGGCCAAAGGCATCAGTGATATCTTCACGATATCTTCACATCTTCAATCCTCTTCCTGATCTCCGCAAACCGTTGCACTTCTTCTCCAGCTGACTATGTGATCATATATACTTACCAAATACCACATTCATTATCTCTAAATTAGACTCCCACGCTTACCCCCTACATTATCCCCCCCCCTTGTCTTCCGAACCCAACCCATCGAATCCGATTTCTAGCTATGCAATAGTCTCTCGTATCCCCATCCAACCTATCACCCCAACAACACTTGTTCACTGCACTCACAAGTCGATTCACTCGAGCTGATTCCATGTTTCATTCATTTAAATCACGCGGTTTCTCTACTGGCTAAGAGTGAGACTTTACCGATCCCTCCTATGTACCTCCTTGAGCTGGGCATGTGCACCCCAATATCTCAATATATTTTCATCGAAGTTTATAACCCCCATCGCGCGCTCGGTCAAAACACTGACCACTCACAGCATAAAATATCTTCGCCTCTTTCCGCGATTGCATCTCCGTAATGTTTAGCAAACTTTCCCAACCACGCCTCACCTCACCTCACCTCCCTTGCCCGCGCGTCTGAATCTAATGGCTCATGCCTTTTGGAAATATTGGTATCCGTGTTTTTGAATACTCGCACCTACCCTCATGAACTTGCCCGCTTGAAGTAGCCGAGTGAATCCTTTACCGCCAGATGTAAGAGGACAGTGGGCGTCTCCCCTCTGATAGATTAATGTTGCGGATGCGTCTTATCTTCTATGCCATCGCCTCATCAACTCTTCGAGTCGCATCCAAGGTGTGATGCTAGATCACGCTTATATGCAGGTTCTGGGGATCGCAGGCGCAGGAATTAAGTGTGGTGAGGTGTTGAAAAGGGTTTTGTTGAAAAGGGGGGTTGAGGGCGTGGGGAAGGTTGATGGGTGCTATGGAGAGAAAAGGGGGTAGTGTGAAGTGTAGAGTGTTTGGGAAGTGGGGAGTCGGGAGTATGGTGAATGTAAGGGAGAGGAGTGATGCCGGGGGATTCAGCGAGGCGGATGGATATTGTATACGGAGAGATGGTAATCTCCGCCTTCATAGGGCTGATAGGGCTGCGGCCCGCTAGTAGAGTTCTACCTGCTCGCTCCTAGATAGACTCCTATCAAGCTTCAACCTACATACCAAAATGTCCCATATGATGACCTCGTCCTCCAACAACCTGCAGTTTGATTGAACCATGGTGCATGGATGATGCCCATAAATTTAAGATTGTTGCCTTCTCTATCAAATCTAAATACATAGTCACGACTAGCTGGTCTTGGCAAGACTACTCCGTACTTCTTAGGTACTTTGCTCTGAAGTCCGCCCTTTTCGTGATTTCATACTCTTCCAACTTCTGGTCTGCGCCGTGAAGCATCAATTCAGCCCGGTAGGCGGACCAGCGATCAACCAACGCTATTCTCATACGGCAGGCCTTTTGAAAATAGAATAGGAGCAAGGAACACTAAGAACGGTCGGTACAAAGGGCAATGTCATGCTGTCCAGGCCATGTCGTCCTCTAGCGTCTTGGGGGGTCAACTGCAAGGATTCAATGTCTCTCATCAAACAGAGCTCACAAATACGACAACCAGTGAAGATGTAAACAAAAGGCTCAAAATCATCACAACTAGCACACGCTGAAGAGCGGAAAGAATTGTAGAGAGTTCGACATGAAAGTCAAGACGCAGTCTGCATGCTGAGAGCGGCGCGAATAATGCTTGGTGCATGTGTAATGCGCTCTTTGTATTGTGGGAAGTTGTCGATAGAGAAAGAGAATTATGCCAGTCAGTTGACTGCTCGAAATAGGGTTAGAATCTGCAGGTCGAGGTCGAGTAATATGGCGGTGCGAAGTTTGACTAGCAAGGCGTCCAAGCTTCCCAAGGTCGCAATCAACGCTTGAGAGGACTACTCAATATCATTGTGTCGGCCATTGTCAAGGGGACAACAGCGCTCGAGATTATCATGATTGAGCGCGATATCCCGGAGGTCACGGGGGCTCGTAGGTCGGCGAAGAGAGCGTCTGGTTGACAGGAATGTTCTCCTGAGATAGATTGGACATGACTTTTGACGCTGGAAAGTATGTGATACAACATCTACAGGCTTTGAGTTACTCATTTCCTGTTTAATTTGCAAAACCAATTCCGCTTAGACAATTACAACAACTGTCAAAATCTTGCCTATGTCCTAAAACGAGCCATTTACACAACCTGCCTCAATCCATCTCTCTCCCCAATCCTCAAACTCCCCACCATCCATCTCCGAACTCCTCAAACCCCCCTAACACTCAAGCGAATACGCAACAACCTCGGTATTACACTCTCCAACACTGATCCCCCTCCCCCCAATCGTATACCCTGTATTATCCCACGCCATCACTACACCCACGCCATCAGCATCATCTCCCACTCTCCCATCTTCCCCCAACCCCAACCACAACCACAACCCCAACACTTCAACAAAAGGGGAAAAAAAACCACTCACCACTACGCCCAGCATCCACCGCCGTGACCTTGGAACTCTCATACGCCCCCGGAGTATCGTAGTAGCTCGAAGTATCCGCTGCAGCGCTCAGCTCCGTCGTGAACCAGAAGTTTTGGCAGGTGCCGAGTTCGTAGTTGCTGATGACGGCTTCGCCGGCGGAGGCGGTGAGAGCGAAGAGGACGAGGGGAGGGAGGGTGAAGGACAGGAGGTGCATGTTGTAGTGGTGGGTTGGGGGTTTCGGAACTGGCTGCTGTGAGATGAGTGGAGATGCGTTGTTGTTCGGGTCTTAAGGAGGGCAGATGAAGAGGCTTTTTGTAGTTGGACGAACAGGTCAGTCAAAGTTCCGCTACTACTTCTCCACACATAAGTAATCTCTCCAAGTACGGAAAGATTGAATCTCAGAGATCGTGTTCGTGATAGTTCGTATCTTGAAGAGGCGTTGATTGTCCTGGGCCGGAGATCATCCATTTCGGGTCGAGTAACACGACATGTATAGTAATCAAAATTAGAACCGAAGACTGATCAATAACCAAGGTTGTTCAAGCACCGTGATGGTTGCAACAAGTCGCCTCCGTCAGCACGACCAAGCAATTAGCTGACAGTTGTGTGTTCCTTCACTCAAGCACTCTTTCAGCGGATCAGTGATCTTGCTTCAGTACCCAGCAGAAATTCTCGCTCTTTCTTTTCTAGTTGCTCATGGATTGTAGCGGTAAGAGCCAGATCTAAATAGAGTGTTACTCATCTACATCCTTATTTCATGCCATATATTATCATTGCTTCGCACATGGATCCACCATATCCCGTCGTTACTCCGTCCGCTAGGTACCTAGCAGCCATGATGTAAGTTTGTCATTGTGAACCAGGTTCGGTATATTGCGATTTGAAACCGCCTGAGCCATCATTACCGCAACCTTCTATTGCCCATACTCGGTTCATTCTCCTTCTGGCCTCAACGCGCCTTACCTCAGTTCCAACCCACTGAGCTCGTACCCGTGATACCCGTCTCCACCGAACATTCTTTCCCCCTCCTGAGACCACCCCGATTTTTTATTCAACCAATCACCACCAAGGAACTGGCGTATACAAGTATCATCCGGCTTCTTCTGAGGCGATTCGAGAGGGACGAGACGGTAGAAGTTTTCGTCCATGGACGTTGGTTCGCAGGAGCAACGGTTGGAGGAATGGGGTGGGCAATGTCTCAGGACGGATCAGCTTGTAATGGATGACGGAAATTGGGACTATTCACCGATTGATATCATGTTGATACCCAATATCCCTGAAGAACCAGATCTCGCTCCTAGGCAAGAACATAGCTACGCTTAACGTATGTATTGGCGCATCACCAAACCTCTCATAATAGAAGCCACCACCCCTATCGAGCCAATTAAAGTACTTTTCATTAGCTTCCCCCCGAAAATAGTTGAGATCCCCAATCTCGAAGTTTGAGAAGAACTGGCAATTATTATAGTCCCCATTGTTATGTGCATCAAGCAGCCAGCCGAGGTCAGCTTCTGGGTGGATCAGCTCGGGGTGTGCGTTGATGAAAGAACGGGTGCGAGACCACAGGGAAGGAAAGGAGCGAGCGTCGTCAAGAATGTTCATATTGAAGCCGTATTTCATGTTGTTATCACGCATGAAGCGGAAAACGTCATAGTCAATGTCGCAGAAGAAGTGAACCTAGATTAAATCTTTTAAGCATGAGAGCAGCCCCAAGAGACCAGTACTTACATCGGGCTCAACACGCCAGTACCAGTCGAAATCCTTGAGCCGAGGGTGTTTGTAAAAGAAACCACTATTCCAGCGGCACATGTGCCGATAGCTTATCATCCAGCCCTTCCCAACGCCGATAGCTCCCAGGTACTCCAGGCTGTTCATAAACCTGCCTTCATCGATCCAGTCGGGGAGAGACCAGTGCTCCCGTGACACGACTTCGTAATAGCACTTTGCCGATGTAAGGTTTTGCGTAGCCGCCTGATCCTGCATCAGCTATGGGTATTTTTAGGGTAGACCTTCCTTACCTTGAATTCGTCGCTGAATGGCTCGTCGTTGAAGAAAACCCATGGGTACTGGTACTTGCGGTTCCACTGGAACTCGAGCTGGCGCATGCTCTGCATTAATCCTGGTAGCTCCAAATTGCGGACTAGGCTTATGAGTGCAGCACGAGGCCTCATGGAGACGTCACTGAATCTAGGCACCGAGTGGATAAGGCCCGACTCAGTTGAAAGCGCATGCTTATTGTTAGAATTTCGTGAGAGCCAGCGCAGTGGATCAGGTGCATGTTTCTTTGTTGTTTGCGAGGTGGGGCGAAGCACTTGATAGGGATTGGAGGCTGGTTGTGGTATTGTAATGTGGACGACCCGATGTCGTCCCCAAGTCGATGGCGGTGGTAGAATCCAGACCAGTAAGCCGAGCACAAAGCATACCAGAACTGCTATTTGTCTTTTCGACACTGTATTTCGAAAACTGGGGGGTAGGTATCTGCTTGGCGACCACCGTGATGGAACTTGTGGGGACGTCCAGAACGTAGACGAGGACGAACGAGAGCTAACTGATGAAGAGGATGACGAATGCGAAGGCAAGGAGAACTTAGAGACTAAGGTCTTGGAAGGCGTCGCAAGAAGCTTAGGGGATTTATCCATGAATGGATCTCTTGATGGCGAATTGAAAAGCCGCCATACGGTGGATTCTAGGAAGCCCATTGTTGACTGGATAAGGAAAGGAGTGGAAGGTAACGTAGATGAGGTGGTTGCAAATTTAACGACTATGTGTGACCTGACGTTCCATGAAGAAGTTCACTCAACGAGTGTGTTGATGTACTGCACCGATAACACAAATATTGAGAGACGAAGAGCGAAGGGAGCGACATTAGAGAATCTACATATATCAACAGAAGACGGAAATTTCCGCTCGCTTAACTTAGGGTGTTGTGCTTTCTAAGAGGAGTGATTATCTGGAATTGTCAACTCGAGAGGAACGAGTTGGTCACTTGAGGGCTATGAGGGCAGTGCCTTGTACGAGAAGTCGTGGCTAAGGGTATAGACCTTAGGCTTGCTGCAATTGTTAGCACATCCATCTCGAGCCTGCTTGATATATGCGGTCGTATTTTTGGGGAACAAGGGAAAGGGACGATTCAGCCGTTGAATTCCAAGAGAATACGCTCACGATAGAATCTCTTTACCAACAAACAAAATCCGGCATTCCCTTCGAACACTGATGGATCAATTGTATTGACTTGGTGAAACCGGATATTTCCAACAACATTTTCAACGTACGATGCCCAAACAGGAAGTACGTTGGGACTCAGAAATCTGAGATGTATATCTACAGCGAAATTAGTCACCTTTCCGCATGATCATTGCCGATTCTCCAAGGGTATAAAACGCCGTGCTGGTTGCAGACTCGAGACCGCGAAACTGAAACTACGAATCGACGCTCATATCACGGTCCTCCGTAACTCCAAGAACTTTTGCATATGGTACAGTGATCCGCTGCAGATCGCGGTTTTTCCCTGTCTTGTATTAGCATTGTCCTTAGATGATATGTACCAAGGTAAGTACCCAAGATCAGGACGACGCCTTTCAAAAGGTCCCTCCTAGGCCATCCACATAATAAATCGGTGGGGTTATTCCAATTCCGATCTTCAGCATTTCTTTTCGACGCTGACTCTACCTCCGGATCTTCGCTGTTTTCCTCATAGATGCCACCCAGGAGAACTCGAAGCAGTTCCTCGACCTTTGCCTTCAACCCCTCTGCACCTATCCTCTTAGTATACATGTACAAATACACTTGGAACTCATCTTTTGCTCCCAACATCATGGCGGCCGCAATCCGATTTTCCAAGTGCGCCACGGATACGCTTGATTCAAAACCTTCGAAACCTTCCCGGGACAGAAGCTGCTTAACTAGCCGTTGAAGAAAGTAGGCCCTTCCTCGCACAAGTGTTTCGTTTGTGGTGCTCCGCTCTAGGAACGGTATTATTCCGGCGGATATCTTTGATTGATTCGACTCCTCACGAGTTTGGGTGGATGAGGAGCGCAGGTTGCCGACTGACGAATCGGTTGTGTTCCAGTATTGACTGCCTACAGCCCACCAAAGCTCGGAGAGTCGTTGCCAGGCATACATTGCCGGCGAATAGGAGTAGCCATCGCCGTTCGAAAGTGTTACTATGATACGCCCCTCGGAATTGAGGCGTGCGGAAGTGACAGATGGAGCTTTAGTTGTATGGTCTTGCAAACTGTGAATCGCAATATCTAGAATTGGAGCTAAAGACACAGGAGGGTGAGGCGACGAAAGAGACTTCATATTCCAAACGTAGCACATCCCAACTGCTGTTACGCAAAGCAGCCACTGATCTTGGCATTCCAGTACCACAGGCTGACTTTCAAGAATCAATGCGTTGATAAGCCTTCTGCCGACCGGAGTCCAGGCGTAAACGCTACCATCCTCGCAAGCTGCAGACCAGAAACTTTTGTTACCCGTGACAAGAAGGATGCTCCTGGGCAAAAAGTCTTGCCATACAGGCTGGCCTCGCTTTGTAACCGTTATTCGGCAAGGTTCTTGATCCTGGGGCCGCCCAGTGATTGGCAAGTGGCTGGGATTGCGTGCTTCAATCATAACATCTGTCTGGGTGCCGACGCTCTGTGCCGAATCAACATTATTTGGGGCATTGACTGGAAGGCCAGTCTTTTGGTTGGCACTAGCTACGCCAAATGTCTGTATGATGTGGGACCGAACCTTCGGCACCGCCAGTCTCACTTGACTCACCATCAGACTTGGATTTGTCACTGCAGGTCGGATGAATGTGGGCGTCGGCTGTTGTCCCGTGGGTGGAAGAACCGGGTGAGCAGGAATGATACCGTCTACGGTGTTCACCAACACAGGCACGGCTCCATCTTTACCAACAGCAAGTTTCTTTTCGATATGGCCGTCCTCAGCGCCTTCAACTGCTGCTAGCTTTCGTTTATTGCCTAGTAGAAGCGCTGCCAGGCCACCTTTAGGTAGGCCGTCGAAAGGTTTGGATAGATCAAGGATCGCCTGTGGAGTGTCATTTGGGGCGCTCTGTCCGTTAGCCGAGGCTGACATCAGTTGCGCTCGCGGTAATGATGACTCTTGCGCCGCAGAGGACGAGACCAATAGCGGTGCTATGCGTTTTTTGCCGTCTTTGGTGATGGTAACTCGTTGCTTAAGCCTCTCCAGTTTTGCTGCATTCGGATCCTCCGATCCTTGAGGCTTTGCTGGAGGAGCCTCTAAGTGCCCTAAGTCTGAAACCTTGCTCTGCCCATTCCGAGGATCCGAAGGCACGGCTAGGCCATTGGCAAGCACATTTGATGTTTGAGTTGGAGGTCCATTGCCATTTGTCACGATTCCTTGGGATCCTTGAGAAGGCGTAGCATCTCCCATAAGAGCACCCATGCGGCCCTCAGCACCACGTATTTCCCCTTCGCGGCTCTTTTCTTCGAGAAGCAAGCTTCCGGTGCCTTCAATGATCCCTGCACCCCTTCTGCCAGCCCCAAATTTTGCAAGCGATTTCTCATTCTCCTCCCAGCTTACTTCGAAACCCAGTTCGCTGGACTCGAAAACAGCAGCAACAATACTGCCATCCAAGCTTGTGATGAAGAGCGTCTTGCCATCCGGGGTCCATGCTAGATCTGAAATGGACTTAACCGCTAGATCCTGGGTAATGACAAGTGGCCTAGGGTTGCTTGTGATCCATACACTCAATGCTTTATCCTGGCCTGCGCAGGCAATGACCGTCACTAGATGCTGCATTGGCTGGCCTTTTGCGTCTAGAGGTGTCTTATCTGGCGGTGTTTTGGAGAATAGCCTCGGAGAAAATGCGCAAACTTCAACGGGGCCTTCGTGGCCTATCAGGTTGATATCGCCATCCCACGACCCGCGGTTTATAATAGCGACAGAGCTAACAGGCCCATTGACAGCATTAGCCGCCGCAATATGATTGCCATCAGGCGACCATGAGCACCGCCGGAAGTATGTGGTCAATGGAGAAGCCACGAAGGGGGCGCTAATGGTCTTTTCGATTATGAAGTTGTTCATCTGATCATGAGCAGTAGAGTTTGGGCCTGGAGGTGTGAAGCGCCAGATCTTAATCGTTCGGTCATCGCTAGCCGTCGCAAAGTATTTGTTGGCTGGGTCGAATGTGAGACCCTTGACATGGCTTTGATGACTTGAGATTGTTTTCAATTTCTCAAAGGTATGGCCTGACCAAACAACGACCTTGGAATCCAACCCGACAGATACCAATATGGAGGAATCGTAGGACCAGCCCAAGTCTTGGACGTCATTGTCGTGGCCAATAAGTCTTCGGAATATGCGCCAGTTCTCTACCGGAGGAGGTTCATCCGTTCCTGTCCGTCTTATCAGCGAAGCATTCTCGACCTCATCTCCATGTACCCAAAAGCAAGTGCGTACCGAATGTTGCTGAGTGCGAGGGAGGGTTAGGGTCAAGGGTGTAGACGCAGACTATCTTATCGTCGGCTCCCGAGGCTAGAAACCGTCCACTAGGTGAGAAGCGTACTGTGTGTATTGTACCGGAGTGATAGCTCATATGAGCTAGCTGTTTGGGCTTGGTGAAGCTGGCGTCGGCGGCGTTGTAGATAGCCTCAGTGGACCAGATACGAACATGGCCATCTGCAGGGATATTGTGAGCCTGGCCCTTGGAATCATAATCTAGAACATACCTCCGGCTGCGGTGACAAGCCTTTTGCCATCGGGGGAAACATGACAGCTGTACACCTCATAGTCCTTCTTCTCCCCACTATGTGTCAACCATACCGGCCGAATGAAGCGCATGACAGCAAGCAGTGAACTGCAAATTGAGGCGCATGTCTTGAAAGAGAGATGAGAGGTACCGTAGCTGCAAGTTACCCTGATAGACGCGGATACTTTGTGTGCAGGCGAGAACGCGTCTAATTTAGGGAGCCAATACCCGTACACCCCCCTGGCTTACATGTACACCCCCCTTTGCTTACACGTACACCCCCTCGGGGAAACCTGAAATTTCCATTGCGCATCACTCAGTTACACACCAAATTTAGTAGGCAATTCAAGGGTTTACATATGATTCTGAGCAATCTAAAGAGCTTCAATTTCGTGTTCAAAGAGCTTCAATATCGCTGTTTCAGCACCTCCTTCGCTACATATGAAACGCTGCAAACAGGCCTGCATCCGTTTGGATGAAAGGGGGTGTGGCAGCACGTCCACCTCGCTGCCCTCCACCTCGCTGCCCTCCACCTTGCTGCCCTTCACCTCTTGCCCGTGTGAGACCTCGATCCCGACTCCGACCCCGATTTCGCCCCTGCTTCATCCTCTGCTGTAGCCCTTGTTGTTCCGCCTCCATCAGTATCTGTTCATATTGTGAGAACTCTCTTTGTGTAGAATCCTTGAACTCTTGCTGAGGTCTAACGTCTCGTCGTTCTCTTGCTTCTACGAGTCTATTCTTTGATCGAACAACAGCGAGATTTTGAACATGTAAAAGTGAATCTGACAGAGTTTCACATCGTCATAGATCTCCCCCGAAACGGGAGGTGAGGCCAAAGACATGAGGTCGACGAAGGCGATGCTGACAGGTGGGGCGCCGGTGAGGATGATCATGACAATGGCGATGGCGATGGCGATGGCGATGAGTGTCAGAAGGAAGTCTGATGTGTGGGTTTACTAGGCTAGATTAACCGAATTTAAGGCTGTGGGGAAGGTCATGGAGAGGTTACTCAGGATCATATGTAAACCCTTGAATTGCCTACTAAATTTGGTGTGTAACTGAGTGATGCGCAATGGAAATTTCAGGTTTCCCCGAGGGTGTACGTGTAAGCAAAGGGGGGTGTACATGTAAGCCAGGGGGGTGTACGGGTATTGGCTCCCCTAATTTAAGATGGTCTCGACGCCGTTTTAGGCGACCTTGTCACTTGTTAGGTTTAGCGTCTGAAATATGAAATCGATCTACGAATTAAAATATTGCTCAAAATGTTAGGTATTTAATTCATTATATATTCTCAACATTGGTACACCCCCATCTTCTACATATACATCCCCTGCGGGTCCTAGCCAGATTTAGGGAAAGCGAAAGGGTTCGATCGTGGCCCCACTAAGTTTGATAATGTTGATACAGTATTTACTGCCAGGGAACAATACTGTTTGTTAAGACTTTGCGCGAGAGATACGCATTGAGTTTAGTTCGGTTGTGACTATCAGCCCTAAATACAGGGTAAGGTACGGAGACCATCAAATGTTGGCCGCTCGTTCACATGCTCAGCTCCAAGGCTCGTTCGAGCTTCAAGCTTCTAGTGAAAGACAACTACACATCCAAAGTAGGATCAAGTTCCTTGGGTTTGGCGACGTGATCTATCTTCAGGTCGATCTTCGCATCCGCAACAATAGTTTGCTGCGCTCTTCCCTCAGCTAGGAATCTTCCCCTGGACCCCAGCTGCCGATCGGTGCACCGAAGCTTTCAATGGGCTATGTCGCCGGTACTGTCGTTCTTGGTTGAGGGCTGAATGAATGCACTCCCTTAACCCGTTCCTGCGGGCCTTCTTTCGAAGCACTTTTCCGGCCCAGTGCAACCCTGTTCATCAGCATGTGAGTATCTACGCTCAAGCCAATCTGGCATTAAACCAACATAGTCGGGAGCTGACACAAGCTTAAAGATACTGTTGGTTCCTACTACCGAGACGCTCCTTACCGCCAAAGATCGCGAGACCAATACTCTTTATGCCGATCTAGCTGGCTCAGAAGATTTCTTGGCCAGCCATGTTCTGCGCATTTCCCCGGTGGCTCCTGGGGCTGCAGCTGGCAGTGTTCGAGACAATCGTGGAAAGGCAAAACAGTTCACTACGATAAATGGGCGAACTGTGATAGTGAAGGAGTCATTCGTGTACAGCAACAAAGGTACTGGTACTGGGGTCCTTCACTTGACGCTAGCTGATCTAATGCGGCTGCAGGCTTCAAGAACCTCAATCAGGCGCAGCTACTCAGCGATGTGCTCTACTATCCTAACAGCCTCGATGCGCAACAATGGCTTGTGTACTATATCTCCAAACCACTGGTCGGGTCCTTCGAGTCAATCAAGATTACGCCGGCTACTCTTCCAGGTATCTATGCTGGTATCAGGCCCTCGCGCAGCACAGGCAATGAATTGTCGAGCTCCGCTGCGGATAGCGGGCCATCTTTTAAGAGGAAGATGGATGTAAAATCTTTCAATGAACTTCTCAACAATTTCCCCATGATTGCGAGGCAAATGCAATTAGGTTTCGAGAGAGTGTTCAAGGATTTCAACAGGGACATGAATGGAAGAGCCGCCGTGGCTCGGCCGCAGCCGTCATCCAAACTCTCAAGGAGACCTTCAGCTTCATCTTCACGGTCTGGAAGCAGTGGCTCAATACACAGCAGGTTTTCAAATGGCCATGCAAAGGCGCCTTCGATTGCAACCCTTCATGTAGACGAAGAAGAAGATTATCTGCGACGGGCTTTAGAGACCGCCGTGACCGCAACAATCGACCTCTTCCAGCTTGTTGACAAACAGCAATTATCATTCCTTGGGACAAGTACTGATCTTACAGGTCCCGTGGTTGAGCGCCTCATTGAACGATACGTTACGGAGCAGCTTCATGATTCATCCATATTCCCGCTGTTATGTAACAGCAGAAAGCTAGACGACCTTGAACTGGAGTCTCGCATTCATCAAATGGAGCATATTGATATAGCGCAAGTGGGAATCGAGATCGAGGATGGGCGAAAAGGGAAAGAACAGCTTATGAAACGGCTGGATATTGGTGTTGATGAATTCCGAAAGCTCGGTGTAGCGGGCAGTCCTCAGGAAATGGTGGACATTTTACTCTCGACGCAGAAACTAATAGCCAACAATGAGCCAATTCCGGACGAGGCTATGAGTCATCTCATCGCGGACAATGATCGGGCTGTTTCCGAGAAGCCAAAATCTGCTATGACCATGAATGCCGATACCCTTGTGTCGCTTTTACTGTTGGTAGTGATCCGGTCTCAAGTGCGTCATTTGCAGGCCAGGTTGACTTATATGCGTAACTTCATATTCATCGATGACGTTGACGGAGGTGAAATAGGCTACGCTCTAAGCACTTTCGAGGCAGTTCTGTCATATTTAGTTACCGACTCTGGTGGTCTAAGGAAAGCAAGCAAAAGGAACAGACGGCTTTGGCAGGCTACAAGGACTGGTGCATTATCGGAAATCAAGGCTATCTTAAAGCCGGATCAAGGTTCTTCGAGAGACCCAGAAGTCTCAACTATGCATAATGATAGTGATGAAGACGCACTTACTGACGAGGTACTCTACAACGCTCGGAATGGACAAAAATGTGTGAATGGGAATTCGATGAACGGTGACGACCAGATGTCTCAAGCTTCCACTGAAGTTGAACCTATATCTGAAAGCTCGACACTCGCACATGTTTTCCCATTTCAAGCATATGCGAACAGCATGAATGTAAATACGAGCCCTGCTCGTAAGGTCAAGCGTGTTTCCATGGATGTGCGGAGCCTATCAATCTCATCTGATTTCTCATTCAAATCTCGCACAACGACTATCGACTCCAGAGCATGTGGAATTGAAGGTGACCTCTCCATTGAGATACTCTCCCAGACCCAGGATTCAGCGGGAGACTCTGTCCTTATGATGGCCGTAGAAGCTAAGCAACCAAAGGTGCTTGGTTATCTGCTCACCCTCGAAGAATTCTACCCTGCAAAATTCATTTTTGAAGACTCCAATAAAGAGGGCACTACTCTTCTCAGTGCAGCGGTACAATTGGCAAACACAGAGCTGGTTGAGATCATTCTACAATATGTACTTCAGACAAGGGACAAACAGGCGATCATGGGCTATCTTACCAGAGCAGACATCCGAGGCCGAACGGTGGCGCATTATCTTTTTAACGCGACTTATCTTATCTCAAGATTTGGTAATATTTTGCCTTGGAGACTGAAAGACAAGAACGGGCAAACACCATTGTTGGCATTGTGCCGATCTTATGACCATTCCGAATATTCCGAGATGGTAAATGATGCGTTGCATTTTTCAACCCTCGAGCAGGACGATGGTCAACCTCTCCATATGGACGATCACGTAGACGCTAAGGGAAATACCTTGCTTCACGTTGTTAGCGATCCTTCTTTGGCTGTGCGTATCTTGCGCCTCTGCGATTCTGACGCTAATGCTGCAAACGATAAACGCTTTACTCCGCTGATGGTGGCAAGCAAGTACGGCCGAGTTGATATGATCAGGGCCTTTTTCGGTGATAAAAGAGTGGACATCGCGGCCAAGGAGCTCCGAGGTATGACAGCTGTGGAGCTCGCAAAGGATGATGAGGTTCGAAATCGAATTGATGACATGGTGCTTGTGTCGAATGTTCCTGCAGCTGATGGCCGCGTCACTGCCGTGGTGCGATCTTTCTTTGTAGAAGACGCGTCAATACGCCTCATCATCAAGTCTGCTGTCCGTAACGCGAACGGGATGATCGGCGTCACAACGTGTAGAAGATCGTTGACGGACTTTGAGAATCTGGCAAAATGGTTATCTGTCGAACATCCTGCTTCCTGGCTTCCTTCTATCTTCAATCTTCGGTCGCCTTTTCAATTCCCGTCCCGACCTTCAAGAGCAGCCTTGCAAGATATTCAAGTACGCCTGGATAGATTTTTGAAGATCATGCTGGCACATTCGACGTTTTCAACGCACGAGCTACTATGGGAATTTATCTTGTTTCCCGAGATTCAACCAGAGATGATGGCTGAGCGCAGCAGGAAAAAGGCAGCGATTCGAATTGAAAAAGTCAAGGAAGAATATGAACCTATTGAAGACGTAAGGGACGTAGAGCTATTCGTTGAGCACGCAAGAGAATCGATTCGAGGAGTCAACCATTCTACACGGAGTATTGTACGGAGGGTAACCAACATTCACAACACTACTTCAGGTATGCATGATCTTATGGGTCTATTTTTGGTTTGCTAAATCATGCTCAGACTTCTCGATTGCTCTTGATCTCTGCAATGAATCCTTGCGCACTTGTCCTTTCCTCCCGGCATCCTATTTTTCGGCATTCACACGCTACGCTGCTTGCAATCACCCCTTTGAGTCTGATCCTTACAAACTCTTCCATCAAGATCTACAAGCCATATCATCAACTATTTCCGCCATACTCTCTTCCCTCTCCCGTCCGCATTCTCTCATTACATCACTTCTAGATATCCAGAAAGCCATGGACCGGCACACCAACTCCCTGCGTCGCTCAGACCGTTGGCCGCTCGGTCTGCTCGACGAAACTCGAAAAGGCATACATGCAGATGCCGAGGCCAGGGCACAGAAAAGCCGTGAAGAGCTACGGGGTGTTGCATGTGAGTTGACGTATACGCAGCAGGTGGTTGCCGGTGAGTTGGCGGCCTGGCAAGATCTTCATGTCAAACTTGGAAAAAGAGCGATCCGAGCACTGGCCGAACGGACGGTTGTCAGGGAGCGCGACCGCCTTGAAGGGATGACGAGGGCAATGAGGGCTATTACTTGTGCGAAAAGTGGAAGTGTTGGTATAGGGTCAAGGTAGGCTTCTGTCGGATGCGACTGTGGGGACATGGGAGGGCATGATCTATTTTAAAGAATTTCGGAGCACTTTCACGAAGATACCCCTGTTTTCCCATCGGCATATACTCGTATATAGTGCTGGAGAGGCTAATTAATAGAGACCGAGTCGATCTGTCTCCGAGTCGATCTTGAAAGACATGGGTTGGTGTTCCAGGAGTTATCAATCCGAGACGACCCTTCATGGACAGATGCTCCGTTCTCGGCAGTTGACATTGGGCACAACTGGAAAAAGCCGTTGCTCTCGCTTGGATTAATATTAACCCGACGTTCCCCGAGACCCTTTGGACCCCCGTGACCCCCTCCGTTCGTCACAGTGCAGCATGCCGGAATGTCACCCCGCTACAAACAAGGTACCTGAGGTACTTTACCTTATCACGGACTGGTTGAAAACTCCGTTGCATCTGTTCATCTTCTCTCTTCATACTGTATTCTTCCTTGACTCTTTCGTGGTGAACTGATCCTACGTGGTAATATCTGTTGCCAACATGTCTACCGCCAAAACAACCGAGTAAGGCCCAGTGAAACCTCTCACCTGCTTTCTACTTTCCGGGTGGCACGCGCTTATCGATCAATCCTGTAGCAAAACCTTCACTCTCAACACGGGCGCTAATATACCAGCAATTGGCCTGGGAACTTGGCAATCAAGGGTGAGTAAGCCAGTTCCTAGATTCCTCTGGTCCCTCGACTGATGCATCCATATCTAGCCCAACGAAGTCCGTGACGCCGTCAAGGTCGCCCTTCAAAAGGGCTACCGGCACATTGACACTGCCTTGGCATACGGGAATGAGAAAGAAGTTGGTCAAGGGATCAAGGACAGCGGCGTCCCTCGCAAAGAGATCTGGTTGACAACTAAGCTTGACAACACTTGGCATCACCGGGTTACCGATGGCATTGATACGTCGTTGAAGGACTTGGGGACCGACTATGTGGACCTCTACCTAATGGTAAGAATATAATGGAATGCGGATGCTGCGAAGAGCTTACAGAGCTCTAGCACTGGCCTTCATCGACAGATCCCGAGGACGTAAAGAAGCATCTCCCCGATCGGGACTTTATCAAGACATGGTAAATCCCCCCCATCGGTCTTAAGGAACCCAAGCTCAGTTTCTCAGGCAAGAAATGCAGAAGCTTCCGGAAACAGGAAAGGTTAAAAACATTGGCGTCTCCAATTTCGGAATCAAAAACCTTGAGAAACTGCTTAACCACCCTTCGTGCAAGATTATACCAGCCGTAAACCAGATTGAACTCCATCCAAACAACCCATCCCCAAAGCTAGTGGCATACTGCAAGGAAAAGAACATCCATTGTACGGGCTACAGTTGTCTTGGATCAACAGACTCTCCGCTTTATAGAGACCCGACATTACTGAAGATGGCAGAGAAGATCGGCAAGACGCCTCAACAGAGTAAGCACTGAAGCTACCTCGCGGAAGTTGTATCGCTAAGAGCTTTATAGTCTTGCTAGCGTGGGGCATTCAAAAAGGATGGTCCGTGATTCCCAAATCAGTGACCCAGGCCAGGATCGAGAAGAATTTTGAACTGGACGGTTGGAGTCTATCGTCGGAAGAAGTTCATGAGCTCGACAACCTAAAAGATAGATTCAAGGTTTGCGGAGATGCTTGGCTACCTGTCAAGGTATTCTTCGGAGACGATGAATAAAGATCTCGCAATAACGTGTTTCGAAACGATCCCCACTATCTACACGGCTATTTCTTCGCAATGGCAATCCACGCAGTAAAACCTTTCAGCCCCAACCTTCCTCCTGCCTCGTCAGCCAAAAACCTTTCTTTCTGCTCCGTCAAAATTTTCGTCAACGCATTGGGCACTTCTTTCTTCTCGGTTTCCTCCCAGCCCTTCGTCATCGGCCCCAAATTCTCCTCCATTGCCCCTACCATCCCCTCAACCCCTCCATCGGCCCACGCTACACTCTCCCTTTCCTCAACCCTAACATTCCCCTCTTCAAATCCCCCCTTCACCAACACCGCCACGACCTTCTCCTTTCTCTCCCACTCCGCCATCCCTCCCATCGAAAACAACTCCTTCCCCGTCGGTCTCACAGCCTTCTGCACCTCATGCAGCAGCGGCAACCAGCCCACACATTTCCAACTCGTCACCACGGCCGTTCCGCCAGCCTTCAGCGTGCGGAATATCTCGCGAGCGCCTTTTACCGCGTCCGGGAACAAAGCAATCCCGAAATTCGTCACTGAGATGTCAAACATGCCTTCTTCAAACCCTAACCCGCATCCATCCATCACAGCCGCCTCGACCCTGTCCCCCCATCCTTCCGCCTTAAGCATCTCACCAACCACAGCGATCATATCCGCAGAATTATCCACCGCATCAACCCTCGCCTCGGGGTACTGCGCCAATAGCGTGGAAATCAGAACACCAGGGCCGCAGGCGTTATCGAGGATCTTAGCATTGGGGCTAAGGGGTGGGAGGAGGGTGAGAGCGTAGGCTCCGATGCTGGTGGTGACGCCGCCGACGCGGCGGGAGTAGGCGGAGGCGGAGGAGCCGGTGAATCTGAAGAGTTCTTTTGGGGTGGGGGCTGGGGTGGACATTTTGGGTGTGGTCGGGTTGGTTGATGGTTGAGGTTTCAGGCAAAGTGTTTGGGGGGTTTAAGTAGTAGAGATGGAAGGAGGTGTTTGTAGAAAATGCGAATTCCGAACAAGTGTAGAAAGAGACTTATATACCGCTTCGATATAAGCCAATTCTCCGCAGACACCACAAGACAAATCGAGGAGGGAACATTCTCGGAGACTTTTCGCTCCCATATCTCGGAACGATTAGACAGGCAGAGTGCGACTTGAATATAAAGCGAGCGCATCCTGGAGACTTTTCTAGTGAACGCCGATGCCTAAAGGGGATCTGCTGGCTGCTTAGTGAGACGAACGGGAAAAGAGACGAGGGAGTGAGATTGAGCAACGCATCTCGTCCGAGGGCTCCTATGGATACCGAGCTTTGAGTAGCCTTGCAGAACCCTTTCATCATCATCATCATCATCATCACAATGTGTACGTATAGAACGGCATGTTGTGCAGTATACCAAAGTATTGATAGGTGCTATATACGAGTAGATGAGTAATAAACAATCTGACACAGGGAGATATTGAAGGATTCAAATGATCCCCATCCGACCAGCAGGACCTGCATAAATCCGTCGTATCCCCGGTCACCCTCGGGATTGGGGCTGAGTACTCCATACGGAAGTACAAGGTGCCTTTCCCTTTGAACCAACCATAATCAGTCAAACTAGATGATTTGTCGGCGAGCCTCGGCTAGACTTCCAGCTCCAAGATTGATGAAACATCGAACGCCGCACTGAGTCGGACCCAAATGTTCAAGACTGAAGACAGTGAGCCAATGACGGTGATGAAACGCGTGTTGGCTGACGGAGGTCGATCTCTGATGTCGTCTCTGAACGAGATGACTAGTCTCCCACAAGGAACAGCATCCCTCTGCCGGGAGCCTGACGAAGGTCCCGGCAAGAGGGCTCTCGATAATCATCGTGCCATCTTGAAGCCTCATCGTTCATTTCTTTCATCTACATGTTTCTTCCTGCTGGTAACACAGTCGCTCATTCTTGCCTGTTCTTCCTTTTCGCCTTCTTTTGATTTAGAGGGAGAGGTATAGCTCGTTCGGTTATGTATCAAGCTCATTGACGCTCTTCTGTCCCTCCTTTGGGTGCTATTGCTATAGCATTTACAGCATTATGCGGATACCATGGCTGACCCAATCTACTCTTTATGCATTTGTCGCTCTAGCTACCATCCGACTCGTCAATGGTCAGTTGTACCTCCTCGAACGAGAGCAATGATCCAGAATGTTCACCTAACCAAAATTCAAGGGCAGGGATTTATGCAAGAACATGCGGGTGATTCGCAACCACTCACACTCTCACGGCCATCTTCCACTCCGTCGACAACATCTTTGCCTCCCTCTATTCCCTATCCTATGCCAAACAATACAAAACTGTCGGGAACCGCTCCTCTCAGCGGATCTGGGGTGCTCAGCAATGGAGGACTACCTGGATATGCTTCCATTATAACGGGGACAGCACCGCCAGCAAATCAAAGTAGCTCCGGGTATGATCCTGCAGCGCCAATGCCTGCCAGTTGGTCGTCCGAGATATTGGCATCGGAAATATCGGCTTCGGGGTGGGCGACAAAACCAGCTTGTACCGCAAGTTGGCGCTCACGTCTTGCTGCCAACAATGGAACGGTAGTGACCACTCAGTCCTGGCGCTATACGGCAGCGCTGAACAGTACCGCAACCACTTGGCTCGGTGTCAACATGCCCGTTACGGGCCCCACGACGACTGTCTTCGCTCCGGGGGCGGCTACATATACAATTGGCGACGATGATGTCTGCTGCGGTCAATGCCGAGTCCGGTATCCGCTTGTTCGAGTATATTACTGGCCCGTGAATTCTACCAACACATGGTGCATGAGCTTGAACCCTCCTACGGTTGCCTTTTCCGACGGCCCTGCAACATCAAGCATCCTTTTCGCTCAACCGCAATCGAGTAAATCCCTGGGGCTGCCCACGTTAACATCGAGTACCGACACGATACCTACTGATTTGCCAAAATTGCCTACCTTGTCTTCATCTGGAAGTGATGCGGCGGCTCCTGGCGGGTTGCCTACTTTGTCTCACTCTCTGAATTCCGCTACTGAGGTAGGGTTGACTGGTTTGCCGAAATTATCTTCGTCGTCCTTTTCATCCTTGAACACTGCCACGGAAACTGTTCCAGCAGGTCTGCCGAAATTGACTCCTCGCGATATATCGCATGTAACACCTGCGCCATCCTTGCCATCTTTACCCGCTGAATTGCTTCGTGCACGCTCTGTTATACCATTGAATCATTCACAGGTCTATGCGGTTGGGCCGGATGGGTTTGTCTTGTACGGTGAAATTATCGTTTATATTGGCTAATTACCTGCTAACGTAACACAGTACCTCACCTTCTGTATACGTGGTCATCAGCACCATCTTTGCTTGGGACAAGTGTCAGCAGAAGGTTGGCGATGTCCATACCTCTCTCACCATTTCTTTTGCTCAAGATGAACTCTCAACAATTGATGGAATTTCCGGCGAAACCATGTCCTTCAACTTCGCCGATTTGCCGTGCCCCCCATCAAGCTACGCGTACGATAGCACAGTCCCCAATCCCGTAGTGGGAAACTCCAAGCTTCTGGCAGAGCTCGTTCATACCTATCATCCCGTCATCATAGTACCCACGGCGTCGATCAGGGGGCTTGATCCAGCTTGGAAAAGCTGCGCCATTGTTGACGTGGGAAATGGATATGATCCTCCGAGACCGATGACACCAGCTACGGGACTGTGGGCTAATCCGACTTCAAGTGTTGGAGATCCGGGAGCAACTCCAACGCCGGCGCCTCAGCCTTCTCCCTCGACTCCAACCCCTACGTCAAATACACCACCGCCTCCGCCAACTTCTTCTGCTCTGGTGATACCGGCGAACCTTCCCACTTCAAAAGGTGGAGATCCAGCTTTGCCTACTTCCTCTCCCGTAGCGCCGGCAAACCCCCCGACATCGAATGGAGGAAATCCGGCTCACTCTCTGGAACCCTCTCCCACGACGTCAGTCCTTAACAATCCTCTGGCTCATTCGTCGGTTCCGGGACTAGGAGTACCGGAAACTCTTCAATCCGCTTCATCGTCATCTCCCCAAGCTGTGCCGGTGATTCAACCAGCTTCAAACACTGGGAATCCGGCTTCTCCGATAGATACTTCCCGAGCCGCGCCAGCGGATCCGTCAACTACTTCTCCGAACCCAGCACCAGCCACACCAGCGGATCCTCCAGCCCCCAACAGCGAAAACTCCGCTGTGACCAGCTCTCCTTTGGTCGTAGGTGGCTTAACCCTTACGCCTGCTCAGCCATCCGCAGCCCCTGTCGTGCCCGTCCAATCGCAACCGCAACCGCAGCTGCAATCCAATGCTGCACCAGTGATTGTAGGCAGCTTGACCTTTTCTCCAGCCAACCCAAACCCTACTACAGCCCAATCCTCACCTGTTCCAGCACAACCACCTTCTACGCCTAGTGTTGCTGGCAGCTTCACTTTTAATCCATCTCAACCAGTAGCCTCGCCCGCGCCTTCAAACCCGGCCCCGGTGACTGCTGGTGGGCTGACATTCTTTCCAGTGCAGCCCACGAGTAATCCTTCACCTGTACAGCCCAACCCGATATACAGCCAGTCAGACGGCCCTGCTTCCATAGCTGCTCAACCAAATTCCGCGCCTGGTCCAACGAATGCTGTGCCTGTGCAATCCAACCCTGCACCTGGTCAGCCAAACCCTGCACCTGGTCAATCCAACCCTGCAACTGTTCAGCCAAAAGTTCCGTCTGATAATCCTGCGCCTGGAAACCCTACGTCTAGCCAACCAAATCTGCCTTGGCAATCGAACCCAGGCCAACAGAGCTTTGCGCCTGCTCAATCCAACCCATCTACGCCTTTGGCTGTAGGAGGCTTAACGTTCGCCACTGTATCTCCGGCTACAGCCCCTCTTGTACAGGGTGGCCAGACAATAATCCCCGTACAACCAAACGTTCCAACGACCGTACCGCAGATTTCTGTGAGCGGCCAAACCGTTCAAGCTGTCTCTCCAGGCGCATCCGAAGTCATAATCGGTACTGGGACTGTCTCAGTTGGATCTCCGCCAGTAGTCATAGCAGGAACATCAGTCTCTTTGGGAGTATCGAGTATCGTAATTGGCTCCAGTACTTTGCCACTGCAAGTTTCGTCTGCTGCACAACTAGCGCCTGCGCCTGCGTCAGTCTTCACAGTAGGTAGTGGGACATTTAGTGGTAATCCAGCAGCTATTTCAATTGGTGGGACAGTCCTATCGCAAGGGGCTCCGGGTATACTCATATCTAATACTCCGGTATCGTTAGGACCATCGGGCTTGATTGTAGGGACGAGCACAGTACCAATACAGAATCCTCCGTCGATAGCAAATAGCCCTTCACCACTCGTAACGATTGGAAGCAAAACATATAGTGCCAACCCAACCGCATTTTCAGTGGGTGGAACAGTGCTTTCTCAAGGGACTCCTGGGATCACTGTCTCAAATACGCCGGTCTCTCTAGGACCGTCAGGGTTAATCATAGGCACGAGTACTTTTCCACTACAGATGCCTCCGCAAACTGCAAATCCCCCTCTACCGCTTATCACAATTGGAAGTCAAACACTTATCGCTAATCCAACAGCCTTCTCGGTGGCTGGAACTATTCTCTCTCAAGGGGCTCCTGCCATTACTGTCTCGAATACACCAATCTCTCTAGGGCCATCTGGTCTGGTAATCGGCGCAAGTACAATAGAAATATCAACTGCCAGTACACCTTCGTTCCCGGCACCCGGAGTAGGGAACTCTCCACCCAATCCTTCGGTCTTTTCCGTTGGGGGCACGACAATATCTTCTGGTGGACCTGGAGTTACTATTTCAGGTACTCCGGTTTCTTTGGGCCCATCTGGCCTGATCGTAGGCACCGGCGTCATGCCTCTGCCATCGCAACCCATTGCCAATGGTGGTCAAGCACCTGGCTCTGCCCCTTCGGTATATTCAGTCGCTGGTACTGCTCTTACTCAGGGTGGGTCTGCCATCACACTATCGGGCACACAGATATCGCTTGGCCCCTCGGGTCTTGTCGTTGGAAGCAATACTGTCGCTCTGTCTTCTACTGCTCCTGGTACCAATGGCCAAATTACCGCTGCGGGTCCTTCTGTGTACTCGATTGGAGGTGTGGCTCTCACTCAAGGTGGACCAGCCATAACGATATCAGGTACGAAGATATCTATGGGCCCATCCAATGTCGTCATTGGTTCTAGCACGGTCAACCTACCTTCATCCTCCATCTACACAACTGCTGGTCAGACGTTTGCGCCCAATCCCACTGGCGTTTCAATAGCTGGTACCACTCTTACTCCTGGTGGTCCAGGAGTCACAATATCAGGGACGCCGATCTATTTAGGTACGTCCCAGCTTGCCATTGGAAGTAGCACTATCGCATTACCATCCGTCTCACCCTCGCCTACATTTATTACTGTGGCTGGTCAGAGTTTGACGGTCAATCCGACCGGGTTCTCGATAGCAGGTACAACACTTACACCAGGAGGGCCAGGCATCACCATCTCAGGGACACCTGTATCTCTCGGTACATCTCAGCTTGCAATTGGAACCAGTACGATTGCATTGTCATCATCATCGCCCTTGTCTTCTGTTCTCACGGTAGCCGGTCAAATCTTTACCGCAAATCCGACTGGTTTTCCTATTGCAGGCACGACTCTCACACCCGGTGGCTCAGGAATCACAATATCCGGTACGCCAATCTCTCTGGGTTCCTCTGACCTCGTCGTCGGCACCACGACAATAACGTTGCCTTCCAGGGCTTCCATGTTTACCGTCGACGGCGAAACTTTCACAGCGACCCTCAGTGGCCTTGCTATAGACGGGAAAACAATCTCCCCAGGAGGCGCTGGCATAACTGTCTCTGGCACTCCAATATCACTAGGAACTTCAGCACTGATGATTGGTACCAGTACAATGCCGTTTTCTTGGAGCAGTCTCACCCAACTACCCTCTGTCGTATCCGACTCTGGTTCCGTCACACCTAGCTTCACGGCAACGTCAACATCTGCAAACAAGCCGACGTCAACCACTCATGTTGGTTTAGTTGGAAAGACTGAGTCACCAAGGACAACGAACTTACTGTACATAATGATTGCATGCGGGATAATTTTGGCGTTCCTTTAGCGATACCATACCAAGAGGGGAACATAGAACATCATAATAGCCGGGAAGCACTGTGTATACCTTCGAATTTGTATGAACTAGTACATCTGAGCTGTTAGTCTTGGCATATTGCGGCGATAACGAAAAGCTTTGCAAACTTCATTTCATAGTCGCTATTAGAACGAAGATGGGCGAATGCTTGCCCTATTCTTGCTACCATCCTCACTCACAGCCAGCCCAATCACTCGCGCAGACAATGCAATCTACGCTTCTTGAACCGCCGCCTTCGCAGCCGTGCCAGCGCTATCGGCGCCAAACGCTCTCATTCCCTCCCTCCCTCCCTTCCGTAAAAATGCACTTACGACTTCCATCAGATAGACCCTCCCCCCACCCACGTCTCCAGTGCCAGCTCCTCCCCATCTGCCACGACCACCCAGCCCCAATACCGGGGATCGGGTGTTTCGTTTGTTGTTGTTGTTGTTGTTGTTGTTGTTGTTGTTGTTGCTTTGGGCATCTCTGAAGCGTGGGCTCGGGTATCGAGAGCTTTGCACTATAGAAATAGAACTGGTGCAGACTGGGTGTTGAGAGGCTTTTATTCTAGACCAGGCTTGGCAGAATAAAATTCGTTGCTGTCTGGGTCGATGATGATGATGATGCTAGGGCTGTTCGCTATCTTTGGGGGGGTTTTTTGAGCGCTGCGCTGCTCTGCGCTGCTCTGCGCTGCTCTGCGCTTTCATGGGGGTTTGGTCGCGTCGACTGTCTTCGTTGCTTGCGTTTTTATCTGCAGCCTGCTATTACTTTTGAAGCAAAACTTTGCTTTTTGAATAATGCATCATACTTCTTTATTCTTGATAGAAGTTACAAAATCTCTAGGTATTTTTTCGTTGTGATTTCAAAGTCTTAACATCTTTCAAAGAATACCTTAAATAATGACAGTCATGCAAGATTAAAAAAAGAAAATCAAGCAAGCATATAAGAAAAAGAAGAAGAAGTGAAACATATTTAAGTATTTCACTACATCTTACACTTCAATCTTCGTCATATCTTTCAAACATCTCAATCATCAGTACATTCTCTCATTTCTTTCATTATTTCACTCTTATCTTTTTATTCATCAAAACTACCCAACCACAAGTTCGTCACGTAACTCTTTACTCTCTGTTTCACTCTTTAAAGAAAATTTTGCTGGTTCAAATTAGACTGACCGTCGGGTCGGGTTTCGGGTTGACATTTTGGACCCGAACCGATATCGGGTCGGGTTGCCCACATTTTCAACCCGATCCGAGTCGGGTTGCTCATATTTTCAACCCGACGCGACCCGACCCGACTGGGAATTGGGTCAACCCGACCCGACCCGCCAAGGACCCGAGCTTGGCGCCAAGAGGGCTAAATATAGAAATTTTTCCGGTTTTTTGCTTTTGCATTACCTTTTTGCATTACCTTTTTGATAGGAAGTCATGACGGGAAACATGAAGGCTATATGATAGGGAGTCATGAAGGGGAGCCATGAAGGGGAGTCATGAAGGGGAGCTATGGAGGGGAGCCATGAAGGGAAGTCAGGAAGGGTGTCAGGGACTGGGCTAGGCTAGAGGTACTATCAATATAGAAGACTGGTATTATTATTATTACTTTGATAGGATCTAGGTACAAGACAATACACCAGGTAATGTACAAGACGAAAGACAAAGAGCGAAAGGAAAGAACGAGGGCCCGGCTTCTATATACATGAACCGGGCAGAACCAAGGCTAGACAGTAGTCCTATTGACTTAAGATTGCAGGAGTCCGCGCACACGGCTGAGGTGGCCGAAACAGGATTGCTGAGGCTAGATTAAGATGACGATGGCTAGGTTGGTGGCTTGGTTCATTGAACTGCGGAACAGGTTCAATGAACCGAGGTTACCTAAGGTATCGACGATCTATGTTCTAAACCGGGTTGGTGACCTGGCACCATGACAAAGGGGAGCTATAGAGGGGAGCCATGACGGGGAACCATGAAGGCTGTTTGGTAGGGAGGTTTGGTAGGGAGCCATGACGGGGAACCATGAAGGGAAACATGAAGGGGAACATGAAGGGGAACATGGCGGGGAACATGGAGGGGAACATGGAGGGAAACATGAAGGGGAACATGGAGGCCGTTTGACTTTGGTAGGGAGTCATGACGGGAAAACATGATAGGAAGCCATGAAGAGGAACCATGTAGGCTGTTCGACCAAGCTATTTACACCTACCTAATATCTTGTCGGGTCGGGTCGGGTTTTCGGGTCGGGTTGTCGGGTCAAGCTTCTCAACCCGACCCGAGTTCTCGGGTCCAACTTCTCAACCCGACCCGACACTTTTCCAAAAAAATTCCAACCCGACCCGACGCGGTCAGTCTAGTTCAAATGACATGATTAGGCCTGTCGTCGAGTCAGGGTTGGGTTGCTCGAACCCGATTGCTAGATACTAAATATAGTATACTATGTACCAAAAATAGTATAACTCTCTCAATTTTTTTCCAAATTTTTTTGCAATCAATTTTGATAGAGTGATGAGCATGTAACTAAGTGACGAGCAGATAGAGTGACGAATTGAATGATGAGCATGTTAATGAGTAGAATAGTGAGTATGTAGAATGACAAGTAGGTAGAAAGTCATGTAGAAAGCACTGTTTGAAGAACTGTTCTATGCGCTCGACCGACGCGTATTTTGAAGCATGAAGGGTGTTTGGTAGAAAGTCATGAAGGGAGCCATGAAGGGAGCCATGGAGGGAGCCATGAAGGGTGTTCGGTAGGAAGCCATGGAGGGAGCCATGGAGGGAGCCATGAAGGGTGTTCGGTAGGAAGCCATGGAGGGAGCCATGGAGAAAGCCATGAAGAGTGTTCGGTAGGAAGCCATGGAGAAAGCCATGAAGGGAGTCATGGAGGAAGCCATGGAGGGTGTTAGGTAGGGAGTTTGATAGGGAATTTGGTATCGAGTTTGGTAGGCGAGTAAGTAGCTGAGTTGATAGCTGAACATGTAGGTAGGCGAGTAGGTAGGGTGGTAGGTAGGTAGGGTGATGAGTAGGGTGGTGAGTTGACATCTAAACATGTTGGTATGCTCGGAAAGCCCCCTAACCCCTTTTCCTCTCAACCCATCGGATTGACCGGGTTGGGTTGACCCCTCTCAACCCAGCCCGAACCCGGAACCCGACTTGGGTTGGGTTGGGCAACCCGGACCCGACGGCAGGCCTAGACATGATTAATAAAGCATAGTGTGGTAAATTCAATATCAAGAGAGCATCAAGCTAATCAAGTGACACAATAGCGCTGTCGATCATGCTTAATGAAAAGAAGAAGAAAATTCAAAGAATTGCGTTGATGAGATGATTAACCAGGTCAACATGATGGCGCTTTAGGAAGCGCCAAACCCATTCTTTTCCTATGTCTTTACCGCAGATCTCGCTGACAAAATTTCGGATCATTTGCCTGCTAGATGGTAGGGCACGTGTACATAAGCGATCTATGTATTCCACTAGAAATTTTTCTTGCTGATCGTTGAGGTTTCGTTGGTTCTGGTACTGAGTTTCGCGAGGTGCGGTAACGCCGCGATATCGTCTGGAAAGGGTCGAACGGTCACATTCAAATTTCCTAGCTGTTTTGATGATATTGACTTGATCGCCTGATTGTAGCGAAGCCAGGGAGGCCAAAGCTGCATCAATTGAGCTTATATTGAGGAAGATATAGGTGGTGGAAGTTTGGTCCTTGCAGCAGATGACGTAGGCCGGTAAGGCACTAAGTTGTTGCCTTAGGCAACGAATTGCAGGATACGGCCGTGAGCCTCCATTTCCTCCTCCTCCAGCACCTCTCCCAGACAGTGTTGACTATCGTCGCTGGAATGCCTTACTAGACCTTGAGAAGACCAAGTTGCCGATCATAGCTATGTCGGAGCCTTTGATCCTGGCAATTTCTCAGGCTCTCAACTCGTCCCAGGTCCCTTGCGTCCTCTGGGGTCATTTCCTGCTGAATGTCCATGGAGTACCTTCAATGATTAGTGTAAGATCTCTTCTGAGTATGGTATGGAATGGTACTAGAACCTAGCTAATATATCACAAGTCCATCGACTTCATCATTCGAGATGACTGTCTTCATGTCAGTGAGAAGGTTCTCAGGCAGATCGAGAACCTGGTGCCGTGTCCCAACCAAAACTCCTGCGAAACAATCAGCCTAGACAGGCCTACGCCGCCCCCAGCTTTGCACATGCATATCAAGGATATAGAAGACGTTACAGTGGGGTTATATTTACAATCCGACACGATCTGGTTCTTACCAGCGCTGGAGAGCTCGCTGCTCTCCGCCCGTAACGTGGAACTTCCTTCGCCTTACGTTCTGGCGTCTGATCAGACCGTTCTCCCACCATGGCGTCCGGCGCGCGGATCTGGTTTCTTCAAGTCGAATCGATATCCTGTCATCGTTCTTAAATCTCACATGTTACTGGAGGCTTTCATGCGTCTATATGTGCGTGATTTGAATAAGCGTATTGGTTTATTTGCACTTGCTATGGTTGGCTATATGATGATGTATGTTGAAGAAGATGGATTCTTGGATGCACAACTGCTTCCAGAGCCGTTGAGAACGTCTTATGAAAACTTGAAGAAGGGAAGGAAGCCAGTTCGTCAGTGGTCAAAGGAGTTAGTAGAGGCTCTTGGCACATCGGGGCAGGGCTTCTGAGGATTGTAAATCGCCTGGAAGGCACTTCACCTCGAAGCTCGCCGCAGATTAGGCGAGTCCGACGGTTTTGTTTTTATTTGCAAGGTGTTCTCATTAGGCACTATAGCTCAGTTGCTGAAGCACACACAAGGCCTCCACAGTCCGGCGTCCGCTGTGCGGCGCACATAGGACTTCAATATCACTTCCCCAAAGTCTACATCTCCTTGGGAAGTATTTTGACCTCATGCTCATACATCCACGGTCTTTGCTCCATCGAATCCCTCTGCCTGAGCAAAATAGTAGCCCCTTTGGTTCGCCAACAGTCTGATGTTACTGACGCCCTCATTACGAGGCACGGTAAAATCACAATTGAAGTGCGTATGCCCGAAAGCCCAGAGCCTGACGCTGGGACTTTTGAAGCAGATTTCCTCCGATAAATCACTGGAGAAGGCGCTGGAGATCGGACTTTTAGCATGCTTTGCATCAAGCGAGCGGGAATCTGTTGTCGGGTTCCAGTGTGAAAGTATCACAATCTTGATTCCAGGGGTGTGCTTAAGCTCCGAGACCTGTACATTGAGCCAAGCCAGATCCCTCTCGTGTGCCCTGTTGTGAGCCTCAACATCCCAATCGTCGGTACAAAAAAAATCATTTAGCCCAACACTGACATCCTTATTACGCTCAGGTGGAATCGCCGAGAAGAGACTACAGCCTAAGATCACGATGTTTGTCTCCGGGATTTGGTACCTTCTGCGCTCGAGCAGGACAAACTCTCCAAGCCCCGCCTTTCCACGCATATGTTCCTCAAAAGCACGGAGAAAGCCAAGAGTTTCAGTCCAATTGGAATGGTACGCTTCGTGGTTGCCAGGCACGAAGAAAACAGCCTGAAACTGCCGGAGCTGTTGCGTAAGAAAAGCAAGACATTCATCCTTGTGCGAGACGATGTTACCTATGTCGCCAAGCAGAGCAAGGTAGGGTGCCTTAGCCTCGATTTCGAAGATGTCGTAGGCTTTGGGGGATTCGAGATGAAGGTCAGAGAGTATTTGGATCTTCATGATCGTAGAATTGGTAAGGTATGGCGGAAGGAATCAGAACCGCGATCTCGATCTTCCGATATTCAGGTATCCAGAGAACTAATCGATATTGCAATTGGACTTGGTATCCTTTCTGATGCCCGACTCTCAGTAGATTTCTGAGAAGTTATGTCTTTCTAGGTTCAATACTTCGATTCTAGGTGGCTTTCTAGGTTCAGTCCTTCGATTCTAGGCTTATCAAGTAACTCTTTGAGCGTTTGATTCTTCTAGCAAAAGAATCGATCGCGGCATGGTCGCCAACTGAAAATCCTAGGTACTATTGGTTCCTACAATTTAGGTTGCAAAAGGATAATGAATTCTCTGAGCTACAGCCGAGTATTTGACCCCTTCTCCGCTGACTAATACGGTTCGGCTATTTCCGCCTCCATCACCCCGCGGATAGCGGCGCGCTACCCAAGCCCATTCTCCAAGCAACGATTAATATCACTCATCCATGCACAAATAACATGGACAAGCCAAGAGGCCAAGGCATGACCCCAAATCCCGACCTTCAAACGGACTCCGCTGAGGTTGGACCAATCCAGATGTCCTCAAAACCCTAACCGACAACGACTCAATCTCCCGCGGTACCGTCTTCAGCCATAGCGGCAACATACTCGCTGAGACAGTTGATAACTCTGTACGTTTCCCCCAGAACTACCAAATGCTTTTGCTTCATAATCAGTAAAGGGTCCCTAAGAACTTAGCCGTCACCGTATCTGCAAGAATCTTTTCAAAAATCTCCTATATATCAATTCTTTCTCTAACAAGTTCTGGTATCTCGCTCTACAGATCACAAAACAAGAAGCCGACCGCATAATCCGCTTTCTCGTCAGCAGAGAGCTAGCCGAGTCAAAACGCATGCGAGTGTTTGGCGGCGAATTTGCTGTGCAATGGTTTGACTACCCGCGGAGTTTGAGATGTCAGACCGTGCGTTCCCTCATTTTGTTCCGTTCCTCGTATCTCTGAATGAAGGAACTTTCCGAAATTGCCCTAGAGGTGGGGAAGGGGACCTAATGGTGGATGCTGATATGTGGCAGATAGAACACAGGAGAGGACGGCTTCATAGTATGGGGAGCAGATGAGTATATCTTTGTCGGATGGTATGAGATCGATGTGCATGAGGATGATGCGTATGCGGCTATTGAGACTGCGGCTGAGACGTTGAATTGAAAATCCGACTTTTAGCGGGAGGAATCGTTAAAGTGGCCAATTTGGTCTCAATGGTTTTGCTTTAAAGTGTTCGGAAAGGCTGGGTCTATTGACATGTTTCAATATCCGGGGTATCTTGGTCAATTCTATAACGCTGATTTCCGCTCCGTTCATAAGAACCTTGGAAACCATGGTCCTGTCTCCCCTTCAACGCCAGCTGATCCCATATACCACCAGTCAATACCGATCACATTATATCTATTACTAACCATGGTAGCGAAGGCACAATAACCGAGGTGAAAGAGAGGCATACAATCGACGCAACTGCTCCTCTCCACCCTCATCTGCTTCCTCATACGCCTTCACTATCCCCTTATATTCACCGTCTGCGCCACCCAAAGTCTCCTCATCGTTCACATTGCTGATTTCAGGTGCCCAGGAGTGATCCGCTTTATGCACCAGCCACCCTGCATTGGAGATGAACCACTGATCGATCTATTCGAGACTTTTACCAGCGGTCTCGACGATAAGATAGTACACTATTGGCATGAAGGCTGCGTTGAGAGTTGCGTAGGCTAGGTACTGGCCCCAGTGGAGGTAGTGAATGCCAATTGGAGTTGTCCGCGCGACAATTTAGTTGAACAGCCAGTCCATCGCGGTCGCGAGAGCGGCGCCTTTGGTCCGCATACTGAGAGAGTTGACTTCGGCGGGGAAGAGCCAGGGAATCGATACCCAGCCGAATTTGAAGGCGAGGGGGTATAGCGATATGCAGACAGTGGCCAATAGACCAGGGATAAGCGCCATCGTCGCCTCCAATTTCCGTACTGATGGCGACGCCGAGGAAAGCGACTGCTTGGGCAGCGGCCATGACATGCGAAGGGGTCTTCGGCCTAATTTCTCGATGAAGAATAAAGAGGCTGCGGTTGCGAGCATGTAGCACACAGCATTGCCGGTAGCTAATAGACGTGAGACAATTTTGGATAAGCCTACACTTTTGTGTAGTGTTAGTGGAAGATAATAGCACAGAACGCTAATATTTGTGAGTTGCTGGCTAATGAAGGGTCAGTCGGCACTTCGAAACGGCAAAGGTAGTTGCAACTGGTCGCTTGACCACCTCTGAGGATCTGGGACCATGAAGCCTGCACGGCCATCTATTGACGTACAGAAGAACGCAGCATCACTCGCTTTTCCATCGAGACTAGCCTGCACATTCTTTACTTCTACTTCTCTTCCTCTAGCAAGTAGCTATCGTGGCGACTCAGGCAACATAGGTTACATGGCAAGGGTAATAAAAACGAAAATAAGTTGAATGCCGAGGAGAAACCGCCACGGAGCCCTTGGTAGTGAGGCCGCTGAAGGCTAGAGTGATGATATTCGACACGACAAAGCCTAGCACATTGACCACCATCTCCTTGGCCGCAGCCTTGCCTTTGGCGCTTTGATGCGAAGTCTCCACATGCCATACTGGAGCCGTAGCGGTGTTGCCGCCGTTACCAATACCGGCTATGAACCGACCCCATAAAAAATGATTTATCGAAGACGCGGAAGTCTGAATCAAGATAACAATCGCCATGATAAAAGTAAAATCAATGAGCATGCGCTTTTGGCCCAGCCATTCGCCAACAAGCAGCGCAGCCAAGGCACCAGCAAAACATCCCAAATCGTAGATACTCGTTACGAAACCAGTAGGTGATAGCGAGGGACGACGAAAGTACTCTTGGAATTCATGGCCAACGATGATGCCGCCAAAGACGCCTTGCTCAAAGCCAAATAAGCATATTACCGTTCCAGCGGCAGCCGAAATAGCCATATACAGTCTTTCCCCTTCAAAGACGTGATATAGTCTACGACTGCCATACTTGGCCTCTATGTATCTAGATTAGGAGATCAGGAGGGAAGAGCCGGGGGAAGCTTCGTCTTCGATTTCGAGAGGTTGATATGACATTTCGAGGATCTATCGCAAGTGGTGACTCGCAAAGGCGGAGTATTATTGTCCTGGAACTCTTCATTCCCGTTTCATGAAATGGTGAGTTTACCGTGTGTGTGACCCTAAACTATGATGAATGAGTGATGATGAGTTTTAATGCTGGAAGGAAATGAAGAGCAAGAAGGCCGAAAGGTTAAGGGAAAGGCCGCAGACTTGAAACCTCTCGGTAGAAACCGAAAAACCCCACTTTTATTCCCGATTCAGCCAGTTCTGTATCGCGTCTCTGCTTCTCCAGTCGCGCGTCTGACGGTGTTATGGGGAGATGTTCTCATAAACAGGTGAGAGACCTTCACGCTATCGTGAAGCAGCTGCGTGGTATACTGCAAAGTGTTGAGCCCCACGTGCCCGTTGATTGAAGATCTTTGTTGCTGTTGTTCAGTAAAGACTACGGAGGCTTTGAATCTACGCATCTCAATCGTCTCAATGTTGTTGAGCTGTCAGAACCGGGCAGTAAGTACAGGAAGCTGTGGGTAGTGCTGGCGAAACTCGCAAAGGCTCAAAGTTACGAAGTCATTGAGAACGGTTCGCTAAGCTCTATTCCAGTCTACAGAGTATTGTCGACACCGCCCGTAACATTCGTCAACCCTCCGGGAACCGACAATGTCGGCACCCAAGTCTGATTACTGGCTGACGTAGTACTTTGACTCGCTGTTGATATCCCACTGGCAGCCATCGCCTGGCCAATATCCATGGTCCCATTGGCCGCCAGCGCCTTAGCTATAGCATCCACCTGGGCAGGCGTTGGTGCATGACGAGTAAGATCCATAAGCTCCAGGAGCTCCTGCAGCGCGATCGACCTCGCTACTGGGTCGGGAGAATTGCGGAGGATGTGGGTCTTTGCATAGATTGAGTTTTCTGCGTAGACGACGATCTCGAGCTTGTCTTCTAGGCCTATGTGCGAGCTGTCAGATACAGGTTTTAGACAACGTGAAGGGATGGGATCGCAGACCATTCTTGATGACAATCCCGCCGTAGCCTTGTTGTTGAACGCATATGCGATTGATGTTCCGCACAGGTCCCCAGATCTGACTCCAGTATGCCTTGTCGTGAGGTATATCTGAGAACGATGTTGCTAATATCACTTGAACTGTGCAGCCACCTGTAGGTATCCAAGAATCAATAGATAAATCTCCAAATCGAACAAAACTTGGCACAATGTGTAGAGTACTAACCGACTGTTCTTTCGTACGGCAGCTTCACATTTTCCATTGAAACGTTACGATCACTCTCCCGGACATAAAAATTCCGCAAAATCGGACTTTGCCGAGGGTCTCTAGGTATCAAGGCGGCCGCAGCAAGGCAATCGCTGACAGGAGGCTTCCCAAGAGTAGGTGGACATACCGGGTCCACCGGAACTGGTACGGGTGGAACCGGATTCGGCGGCGCGACGGGCTTCGGTGGACCAAGTAAGGAATATGGGATAGGCGCCGGCGATGATTGAGTCAACGTTATTGAGCTGGCCACTTGCAGCGGAGAGGCAAGAACACCGGCAAGCAAGGAAAGAAGCAGTGTCAGCCTTGGTGTTTCAGCAAATATCATAACATATTGACAACGCATCTTCAAGAAGTCGATGAGGCAGACTTGAGAATATACAAAAACAATTCTCCTTCGCTGCCCCATGCGGCGCCATATGTACTCTTCGGCTCAACGATGACGGACTCCAATTCTAGCACAAGACTGATCTCCCACGCGCAGCGTATTATTCGAGCGCTCAGGCATTTCGTAGCCTAAATATCGCCTAATTGGTGCACGACCAAGCGCTCTATGCGCATACAATACCCTTTAACCGCAGAAGAGAACCGGGCGACTTCTGATGTGCCAACCTCAATCTTGGCTGTCATGCCTTCAGAGGTTACTACACTTGCCAAAGTGCCATGATAATCGCCAATCTAGACATTTATTAAGCTTGATACAAACAGTACAGGCAATGGAATGCCTGGGACAGGTGACGGGCGGGAGGTTACTGTCTTTCGTATATTCGCACTCGCTAGAACATACATAGCTCGGCGCATAGCCGCTTGTAGTGATACCGTAATCCTTGATCAGACAAGGTCCGAAAGTAAACAGCGTTGGTTATTATGAAACCATTCGCGCAGTCTGATAACCACCCGGTCATTTTCGCTAAAATGTCAACACACTCGACGTTGGCCTATTCACGTAGGTATGGCATGTTCCAACAGACAGGTGCGACACTGCACCACCAGCCTTCCTAGCAAAGAAGTGGAAACCCAAGTCTAGAGGATGCTCCCCGGCTATGATCCAGCGATATGTTTCCCCCAAGATTCGTATCTAGAGATTTCATCTACCAAAGGGAGAAAGCTGAACAAGGCACATGTACTTCATGCCTTGCCTATTTGCCCTTGCTCGTACTGGGTATTTCCAAATACACCGAAGGAAAGTGCACGCCTGACATGGATTACCGGGGCAAGGCCAACTGCAACTGTCATATTTTGCCTTGGGTGATCGTCACGGATAGATTTGGCTCACAAACCCAACTAAGAGAAATTAGCAGCGCACTTTGAAGGAGCATCTATATATGGAAGCGATGACTTAACCCTAGCCCAACACCGAGATATTTACTTTGGCAATGGCTGGCGCAGCTCTATCATGCCAGACACAATAATATTCGACCCCACGTCAAGCGCATTGTTCAAGACGTTTCCGCTGAAGCAACCTATGTCAGCCAGGGACGGACGGAACCTCGAGTCCTCAGGAAGCTGAGATGTCCGATTTTTGATGTCATGGAATCACTTCTTGGAACTGCATGATCTGAAATATCGCGTAGAGGAAAGCTTTCTCCCGCGTACCATGAACACAAGCGACGATCCCGAACAAGCGCTGATGACCCGCATTCGACATGAGAATAGACGTGCGGTCGAAGATAGATCAGTCGCTCGAAATTCTTCCCTCTAAATCATTGAAAGGTAGACCTGATAGCTAGCCGCTGCTAGATTCTACACTTGTTGGGCTTCGTAGAGGATATCTTGAAATCGACATATCACAGATGCTTTGTATCACTAGCCAAGGATTCGGGTATTCTCGCCACGCATTGTGAATATTTTCTGTCTACAAGCGGGTTGACAGCTTTTTTCTTGTGAGTCTGTACGCGGCGTCGGATGATCAACCACCGCACTTGCACAGTACAGGCGGCAGGAACGTAACATATATAACAGATGGCCCTCAAAGGTCGCTTTATAGTCTTCCATCAAGCTTGACACCCCGCTTGGGAAACATTGATTATGGTCCTTGCGTCTTGCCGTCTCATAGTAATCTTCCTGTGGATTATTGGTGTCGTGGCAGGAAACACAATCTCGGGTACGGCGGTCAATGATATTGTCTGGTGTGGACTATGGGCTGGACGACCTGCTGCACAGGATAAACCTGTCCCTCCTCATCAAATACCCACAGCAGACACGATTACGCGGCTTTTTGTTCAGCCTGAACTACAAGCCCCACCCTTTGCACCACTGTCAAACCTAGCTCCGATAGTACAGCTACCAAAGATTTTTGGCCACGGTGCGCCCGCAGGTTTTCGAAAGTGAGGGCACTGTGATTATGCTGATTTAATGCCAGGTCAATTCCGACTTGCTTTGTTAAGCTATACTACCCATTCCGGTGCAGTCCCTTTCACTTTCCCCCTCGGTTACTCCACATGGTTCGATGTCGTAGCAGCTTTTGAGTCTCTCATGACTTTTTGCGTGCGACGAGGTACCGGTGGTGCAATTATCGTGCCTCGTAAGTAGCCAGCCTATGCCACGATTCCGACTTCCAAGCTTTGGGCTCTTAGAGAAATCCTAACAATCTCGTAGCGCTTCCCGGATTCACCCAGCCAAGTCTCGTTCTTTATGCATATACTCCAGGCTCTAGGTTTGATAGCACTCTCATCACAACCAATGTCCGGCCTTGCGGAATCGATCCCAGGCTATTCCAGTTTCCATCCTTGATTTCAACCAACGATAGCGCTACTGCTTTTGTATCAGCACCATTGGAAACACCCGCCGGACATCCAAATGCTGTAGTCACATCTTGAATGTTAAGGAGCTACGGCGCTTGGTGGATGGTTCATCCAAAGCTGAATACTCACTCAACCAAACATTGTTATATGTACCTTCACATTATGTATAATCAGTACAGTTGATTTCAATGTGCAATAACGACGGAAAGGTTGAGATTTCGCATTTCAGGACGATTTGATGCGAGAATATGCTGTGAATGTCGTTGGACTAGATCTGTCCAGCCTCACTCATTGTTTTGTGTTGCTTCACCGTCATATAAGACGGGCATGGCCAGAGTCAGAATAGACAAGAAGCAAGAGAAAGAAACATGACAAGATGTCTACTCCACATAGGACGTCAAGAGAATAGAAGGGTTTGTTCGCTTTTGGTGGTTTCATACCCGAGAGGATTGCCAAAGCGTTTCTAAGAACCCAGAAGCCAATACGAGAAATGCAACTGCAAAGAGACCAACTCATCGGTGGTGACGTGTCATCTTTACAATTTGAAACGTCCCCTTTGGAATTAGCGCTTGAAGATCGCTTTCGCAACAAATCTGTAAATATCATGAGTCCGAGAAGAGGTCGGCCGGGACGCGATAGACTCTTGGCCCATCTGTATCCCCCCACCCATCTTCGGCTTCCCCAGGCCTCCACTCGCTATATTTGCGGTCCTACTTGTCGTCTTTGGTCCTTGCTCTTATCACAAGTGCTGTATTAAGTCCATCGCGCGTATATCTAGCATGAGCGGGTTGTTGTAATGATAATATTCGGATTGGGCATCTGCATGGTGAGTGTAAAAGCACTCTTGCCACAGCCTCTAGCTTCCATAGAGTGCTTGCCCGCTCATCAAGGCCGTTTCGCCTTGTGCTACCTGTTATCCTCTGGAATAGAGGCTTGCATCGGAGACGATGGGTTTCGACGAAATTTTTTTTTCTGCGCTACACGATGGAGGTGGTAGACGTTAGTCTCGTAGGGGCTATTATTGGAAGGTTAGCTGTAGGTAATGAAGAAGAAGAAGAGAAGAAGAGGAAGAAGAGGAAGAACAAGAAGCGAAAGGGTACCAACCATTACTAGTTGCCGTTCGCGGAAATACTCCCGCGTTGAACCCTAACCCTAGATTGAGGCATGATTTTGACGCGAGCGTTGAGGGGTTGAAGGTAAACCATGTTCTGCAACTGTGAACAACATATGGTAAAGTTGCCTGATTAGTTCTTTTCTACGACAGGATGTTTGAAGAATTCAAGCCCTTCGATATCGCTGTACAGCCAGGCCTTAACATCCATGGAATTCGAGGCGGTTCAGGACCACCGCTTCTGCTTCTCCACGGCTTTCCCCAAAGCCACCACATCTGGCACCTAATTGCCCCAAAGCTCACCAATGATTTCACTGTCATGGCAATTGATTTACGGGGCTATGGGGCCTCCTCTAAACCGATTGGTGATGAGCACCACAAGCTCTATGCCAAAAGCGCCATGGCCAAAGACTGCATCGATGTAATGGCGGACCTCGGATTCGATCAGTTCTACGTAGGCGCTCATGACCGTGGCGCTCGAGTCGCACATAAACTGTGTGTCGACTACCCTCAAGCTGTGCGCAAAGTCATCCTTGTAGACATCTGTCCTACCCTGGCCATGTACAACAAAACCGACCAAGAATTTGCCACGGCCTATTTTCACTGGTTTCTCCTCATTCAAGCCGCCCCATTCCCAGAAACAATTATCACTCACAGCCCCATGGCTTTTGCCGAAAGGTTCTTTGGGAGAGCTGGTATGTGTGTTTTCGACCACGAGTGTTTAGCTTATTATATCTCGATGCTTGCGAATCCCGAGGCTGTGCATGGCATGTGTGAAGATTATAGGGCAGGTGCCAGTATTGATATGGAGGAAGCAAGAAAAGATATCGAGGCTAACAGACTCGTAAAGTGTCCAGTTCGGGTGCTATGGGGGAAGAAGGGGGTTATCGAAAAGAGTTATGATGCCATCAGTGAGTGGAAGGAGGTGCATGCATCGGGAGAAGTTGATGGAAGGAGTGTTGATTGTGGACATTATATTCCGGAGGAGGCTCCTGATGTAGTTGTGGAGCACATTAAGGACTTCTTCGTCTAAGGAAAGACACGTTGAAGAACACTAATGCCACCAAGAATCTGATTTCATTTGTTGACGGTGAAATATCAAGTCAAATTTACGGCTACGCCGTTCGCAGCCCTCCAAATCTCACAAGCAAGCGTTACAAGTATAAGCACGGAAAAATAGCTAGACAATCGACCCCTCAATCCCCCTCAGTCACATTCATCTCCGCCAAGTACACTGCCAAACTCTCCGCCACGATAGCATCAACACCCACCTGACACTCGTTGCAAATATAGTTCAACACCCACACCTCCATTTTCTCGGGGGTGCACGACTCGACATCATTGCAAAAGTCAAACTCACGGCGTTGACAATGGCCACAGTCGTATAGTATTTCAGAGTATTGACACATAGTTGCGATCTTTGAGCCAGAATCCGAGGATGATTGGGTCGTGGATAAAGTTCGTGATTTGAGCTGATGAGAAGTTGGGCTCTAGGTCTTGGGAATGTCGAAAACTAAAGATGAGATGAATGGTGAGGTATAACGGTTGGAGTCTTTAAGCTCATGGACGAAAGAAAGAAGGAGACTGTGATGAGACAAAGAAAAAGGAGACGTATCTCTTCTGGCGTAACAATGCTCTTGTTAGTTGCTCTTGTTAGTTTCAGGCGCTTCGGATGCGATTCCTCTTTCCTCTTGTTCAAGCAAAAATAACATTGCATTCCTTGTTCCAGAAGGCATGTCTCTCATAACGACGTCGATTATGCGATTAACATGTTGACTAAAGACTTGAATCTTGAATTCTCGGAGTCTGATTCTGAACACGAGCGCATTCTTAATTTCCTTGTTCCTGCTACCATCTTCTCTTCAGCTATTTACACTTTAGCCACCATTTCACCCTTGGATATTGTCGCATAGATATTGAAGTACATCATGTCGCTAACAAAGTTCATCGGTTTATTTTCTTCAAGGAAGCTCTCTATCGGGCGGCTTGACATGGAAATAATCAAGGAACGTGAAGGGAAGTAGAGCGTGACAGTTCATGCAGGAACACCGTCTTTGCCTGGTTGAAAGTCGACGTCAAACTATCAGGCAATCGAAAAGATCTCATTTTCATCGATAGTCGTTTCAACTCAAAAGCAACTTTTGATCTTAACGAAGAGAGACATGGAACTCACTATCTTAGTCTACAAGGCACTTGTTGGGGGAGGCTTTGTGATCTTTTTCTTTGTCTCGGCATTCTAGAATCCTCTCTTCCACGAGCTGACCTACCAAGTTCCCACCTTCAGCCATTCATCTCATCTTCTGGTTTTCATTATTTCCAACAGTATTCACGTTCTCAAGAACATCAACTTATTCTCAATTCTCAATCACAAAGCTCTATCTGTCACTGCATTTAAGGTTTCTCTCTTTTTATGACGGGATTTCTGGGCAGCTACTATTATCTACAAATTCTGAAATTGTAGCGACTAATCCCAACGTGACCGTCCGAAGGACTATGAGACTCTGCAAGTCTCCCGCTCCAAGTCGCCAGAATGCCGAGATCAGGACGAAAATGGGAAGCGCATACAGAAGCGCTACCACCATCCACCAGAAAGTCCCACGATCCAATCAAAACATTTATGGCCAAAGAGCACCATATAAAGGTGATTGGCCGGCTAGGGTGGATGAGCTATGCGTTGAAGAGCCAGAGCGCTGGGTGCAGAGCACCTGTGTGTTGTGCAGTTACGGCGGATCTAGAATCTTAGGGTGTAAAATGCGCGATAGAATGGCTGATCCTGCGAAACGGTAGTAATGGCTCCGGAATGGACATTGGCGCAAAGATGGAAAAGTAGTAGGCGTTCGAGGGCGTATCCAAGACCGTGTCAACAAAGGCCGACTTGGACCGAAGGGCATGCACGGGTATATAGTCCTTGAATTTTACTATCATGTGGGTGAATGCTCATTCATGAAGATGGGTATCGATTACCTCAAAAGATCGCCTTCATTATCCCCTCATCCTTGAAATAAAAGTGGTAAGAACGGTCAGCTGGAACGCGCTTCGTGGGATGAAGCCATGGACTTGATCGTACAAAAATCCAAAGAGGTACAGAAGCGTCTGACAAATCATGGTATTGGCTTCTATACTTCCGGTCAGCTCTCTCTCGAGGAGTACTATGCACTCCCTGCCATCGGCAAAGGTGGCTTGAACACGTTGCATATGTATTGCCCCCATCAAATCATAGCTTATTGGAAAGCTAATGAGTCCAGGGATGGCAATACACGTTTGTTTACGGCAACTGCAGCTGCATCAATGCGAGAGTCCTTCGGCTCGGATGGTCCTATACTGACATCGATGTTACTGATTGCTTGTTCGTAGTACAACATAATATGGCGGCTACCCAGACTATCTTGTGGTCAAGGGTCTTGAATCGTCTTGAAGGACCTGACCCACCCAGTCTGATAGTAATTGACCCACGGCTTTCAGATACAGCCAAGAAGGCTATTGTACATTTAGCCCCCAGGATAGGGACGAACATGGCCGTACTCAATGGTGTCCAGCATCTCTTGTTTGAGAATTCTTGAATAGATGAAGGGTGAATCTTCAAGCATGTTGTGGGATTGAAAGTCTTGCGGGAAAAGGTCGAGAAGTATAATCCAGAAATGGTCGAGTAGATAACTGGAATCCCTGCAAAGGATCTGAAAAGGGCCGCACACACATCGGTACGACCAATAGTCTCCTGTCCACCGCGCTTCAAGGTGTATACCAGGCAAACCAAGCCATCGCCAGCGCGTGTCAAATCAATAATATCAACCTTCTTCGAGACTTGCTTGGTAAGCCAGGGAGCGGGATTTACCAGATGAACGGTCAAGCAACGGCACAGAATAATCGAGAAAGTGGATGTGATGAAGAATTCCCTGACTTCCGAAACAACCTCAACCCCAAGCGCATGCAGAAAATGGCCGACGTATGTAATATCGAGCTCGAAAAGATCCCACATTGGAATCAGCCAACCCACACTCACAACATGCTCAAGTACATTGCCTCAGGTACGATACAATTTTTTTTGGATAAGCGGTACAAACCCACTACTTAGCCTGTCAAACCTTTCGAGAGTAAGGGAGCTTCTCACGAATTCCAAGTTATTTGTTGTCTGTCAAGACATCTTCATGACAGAGTCGACGGCTATTGCGAATGTTGTATTACCAGCAGCGCAGTGGGCCGAAAAGACTGAATGTTTCACAAATGTTGATCGTACTGTGCATTTGTCTCACAAAGCCGTCAATCCTTCTGCCGAAGCAAAAAGCGATTTCGAAATCTTTCTGAGCTATTTCAGATGTATGAATTTCAGAGACAAAGACGACGAGCCTCTTCTGCCATGAACAAACGAGAGCGAGGCGTTTGAGGCATGGAAAAAGATGTCTGCAGGAAGACCATGTGACTATACTGGAATGACATATGAGAAGCTGACTGGTGGGTCTGAAATTCAATGACCATGCAATAAAGAGAACCCAGAAGGAACGAAGAGACTATTTACCGATTGTGTTTTCTATACGAACATTGAATATTGTGAATCCTACGGCCATGACACGTGGGCGTGCGATCCTCAAAGCGGCAGACTATCTCCCAGTAATCGAGGGACCAGATGACGAGTACCCATTGCAGCTCTCAACTGGCCGTTTGATGTACCATTTCCATACCCGAACAAAGACCGGCAGGTCAAAAGAACTAGAAGATGCCGCCTCCGCACCGAGGGTCGAAATATCGGAAGCCGACGCTAGGGCATTGAACGCCGAGGAAGAAGAACAAGTGACAATCAGGTCAAGACGAGGTGCCGTACAAATGCCTGCGACCATTACAAAAATAGCAAAGGGGCAGATATTCATTCCATTCCATTATGGTTATTTTGATGCTTCAAACAAAATCGCCAGAGCAGCGAACGAATTGACGCAAGGTGAGTAATAGGTTCGCAGATTAAACTACGAAATACTTACGAAATAAATAGAGCTTTGGGATCCCATATCCAAGCAACCATTGCTCAAATCAGGAGCCGTCAAAGTCGAAAAGTGCCGGAACAGTACCAGCGAAGCAATATCGGAGGTGAAAGAACAGCAATTTCGTTCCGTTCAAAACGTAGAGAGCTCCAAGCCTAATGCGAAGGATATCAAGGACCTCTCGCCCCGAAGGCGCTTCCTTGACCATTGGATGACTATAACTTTGGAAGCCATCGATGTACTTGTTGAGATCTGTGATAGATTGATACCGGACCTTGTACATGACCTTGAGGTGAATTACGGTATCAAGATCATGCGGCGGATCTCGGAAGATATACGCAGCGCAATCAAACCATATGCCCTCACAATTTAGGCTGATACAGAGATAAGTTCAAAGGGTACATCTCGTACCTCGTGTGACACTCTCTTTCCAGAACGCCGACAAGGGTGGAATCAGGCGTATGAAGCTTTGGTTGCTTTGCAAGGGTTTCAGATGTATCTGGGGAGGTATCGGAAGTGAAGCTAATTGCAAAGCAAGGATCTAGTCTGATAAGCCCTTTGCTCGAAGCCGATTGCTGGGTGGTTATCCCAAGCTGGTCTGGACATTCGCCGGCAGAACCATTTGTAAAATGTCTTCCATTGCACCCTCCTTCGCTTGGGATATCTCGTCGAGATATTATAGATGCCGGTGGTGGCTTAGTGTAGGGTGTGGTAGCTTCTCGCCGTGGACTGATGATATCCCTTATAGCCCTTAAAATATGGTTCCTCCTAATTAGACAGCAATGCATGAGACAAGACCAGGGTTGGGCTTGGCTCTCGAATAGCTTGCCCATTCCATGTGGACCCTCACCGTCAACATCTTCGTGGGACCTTCCCTGTATCATCCACCAGTTCTAAGATATCTGCCCATTCCTCCTTGGTATTTGCACCCTTAATCCATAAATCCACGCCCGGCTTGATCAGTTGCCCTTGTAAATCTTTGACCACCATGCTTGGGCCCGTGCATCCTCCTCCAACATTACTCTTGAGCTTCGATAACGCGTAAGGACCCCAAATTCCTAGCAGCAGCTCACACCACCCTTGTGAGTTCACGAAACATGTCACCGGTTCCTCGTAAGCGTCATATAGCTGCTGAAGCGCATCGGGTGTAAGGAGGGGATAATCGCACGCTACCACCAGCCAGTGGGCGTGAGGGTCGTTCTTGTAAGCAGCAAGCAGTCCAGCGGCGGGACAGATCCCTTTATCGTTAGGTTTGGCCTTGGCCGTTATATAGGGAATCGAGTCGTCTTGAGTCTTGACTGGAGGCGTCGTAAAGGAAGGTCACACGATCTTGCCAGCTCTTAGGCAGGTTAAACCTTGCAGCTTCTTCTGGATAATTGACGAAGACGTAGATCTTATCGGCGACACAGCAAAAGGTCCGTAGCAGCTCAAGAGTGTGGAGGTGGACGGTCGTGGAAGGGGAGGAGGTGCTTGGGGGGGGGCCATCCGTGAGGAACGGCCGCCAGTGAGAAGGTGGGCTTCACGTCGACAATAATAGTCAGTATAAAGCTAGGATAATATAGTGCTATTGAAGTAGAGCACCAGAGAGTTAAAAGATATTGCAAGGCGGAGGTGTTTCCGCCCCACCCCAAGCGTGCCAAACAAGGTACGATACTACATACACCACCACTTGCCGTGCTCAACAACAGCGTTTCACTTCAAGCCCCTTTATCTGACATTTCATATCAGTGGACAGTGGTATACTCAACTGAATGTACTCATACCTAGAGACTTCTCAAAGTGGAGTAAATGGACGAGTAGTCGATATGCTGGCCGTCTCTTTTCTTCTTCCTCATCCTTGCACGGTTCACGGCCCAACCTGTTAGTGATTGAACTGGGTGAAAGAAGAGGTCTGCAATCTACAAACTACTCACAAGCCAGACATCGAACGTGAATATTTGTATGATAGTGTTTCGTACATACATGGAACGTGATACATTTCGTTTTCAATTGAGACTTTTCTCTACTATGCATGAAGGCTGAGGGCGAATTTCTAGTAAAAGAAAAGATAGCTATCTGACGAGCCATTGTATCTATCGATACTTCTTTCAAAGAAGTCACTTCACAAATATTTACGTTCATGCAGTCTTGGAAAGACATGCTGTCTACATCAGACCAGCGATCACCCCTCTGTAGTGTTTGCAAGCGACGACCCGTATTGTACATCTATCGTTCTACGCTGATCAAATCTTCCTCCCACCGCTCGAATTCCCGCCATATCAAATGTCGGTCGTTCGCCTATTTTCAATCGTGCTCAATATCCCAATCACATACGAGTCAAGGATGGGTGAGAAGTTGATGGCGCATATTGAGGCTATAGGTGGTGCAATGTCGACTACAGAGATGTTAAGAGGTCGAACCATAGGTAAAGTAGTTTCGACTGTCACTAAGTCACTTAGAGTTGTAAAGAACATACAACCATCGAAGATCCATGCTGAAAATAGCGTACACGGATGCTATTACTTTCACGCTCATCAAGTTCTATATTACGGCAGGTGCCTAATGCATTTATGCCGTGGCTCAAATTTTGGAAGGCAGGCAGTTACTACCGTGTGCCTGTAGTGAGACAGATCCTTGACATCGAGAGTCGATCGAGATGCATTTCATCTTGTATTTGAGTCAACAGCACCAACTCGTAACCTTTCCACACTCGTGGATCGCCCTAGTGAACTTTTTGTAAATATTCTGAGAAGAAATGGTCTGTTTCTGTAAGTGTTCGAACGTTCCACATGATTTTGACATATGAGCCCTTTTGCCTGCTTTGCTCTGCTCGGAAGAGCCGAAAACGGTAAACCTCTGGGACCGTGAAAGCCGTGATGAGACCCCCAAACCACCTATAGCTTCCATTGGTTCCTAATGCTTATCTGAACCTCGCAATATCTATTCTCATGTCATTTCTTCAGATTATCCCTTAAGTCCGTAGACAGTCGGACTTTGTGCTAAGTCCGAACAGGGTTAGCTATAAGATAAACGACATAACTGCGTCTATCATTTATTCTCATTCGAGTAGAGAATTGGGCGTGATTGTAACAGCCCAATTGCGATAGTTGCTGCATCTCAAATGATGGCTACCCATTCTGAATTTGATCATACTACAAGTGCGTTTAAGGTGGCAACCGCCTTCCCCTTGTCCATCAAAGGGCGAGTCTTCCTCATTACCGGTGTCTCTCTAGGCGGTATAGGTGGTGCTACCGCCAAAGCTATTGCATCGCAATCCCCAAAGCTCCTCATTCTGACAGGCCGTACAAATGAGAAAGTGGACGCAGTCATCTCAGAGATTCAATCTGCTTTCCCAAAAGTTGCATGTCGATTTTTGCAGCTTGATCTGTCTTCTCAGTCTTCAGTCCGAAAGGCTGCCAGCGAAGTTCTTGCTTATGAGGAGCTGATTGATGTTCTGATCAACAACGCTGGCGTTGCCACTGTTATAGAGCGTACCCTCTCAGAAGACGGGATTGAAGTACAATTTGCAACCAACCACGTCGGCCACTTCCTATTCACGAATCTGATCATGCCGAAGCTCATCACCGCTGCGAAGGCGTCTTCAACAGATTCTGTTCGGATCATCAACCTTTCCTCGAATGGTCATCGCTACAGCCCAGTCCGTTTCTCCGATATAAACTGGGAGAAGAAAAAGGACGAAATTCCTGCAGATGAGTGGCCAGATTATGAATTCCTGAAGGCTAGAGTCACTGTCCCTACAAGTCAGCCATATATCCCTATGGCAGCATACGGGGCGTCCAAGACAGCGAATATCCTCTTCACCGTCTCTCTAGACCAGAGACTGAAATCGCTCGGCATCCGAAGTTTGGCTGTGCATCCAGGGGTTATCAATACCGAGCTCATGCGTCATATGAGCCGAGAGGATGCAGAGGCTACACTGAAAAGACTGGCAGACTCATGGAAAACGCTGGAGCAAGGAGCTAGCACTACATTGGTTGCTGCGCTGGATCCAGGATTATTGTGCACGGGGGAGAAGGTTTATATGAGCGACTGTCAATTCGCAGACGCGAAAGCCTGGGCGAGTGACCTCAACATGGCAGAAAAGCTCTGGGCTATGAGCGAGGATTTGGTAGGGGAGAAGTTCGGTGTCTCTCTGGAATTTCAGAAAGCGAAGTAGATGGATAGTGGATTGCTTAAGTAGAACAGCAATCATGGCGAGACATAACATTGTCTTCGGGTATGATACTCTAATGTGAAGAAATATGCTAGGAAAGTAAATTCTGGATGAGGCAGAAAGCTTTGTGCTGCTTAAAGCTTTGAACGATGTGATGGAATTCTCAAGTATACTCGTAGATGCTAGCCGAAACTCTTTTGAATTGAGGTTATTATTTTTCAAAGCACCCCAGCTCCCCCAGTGGAACTTTCTGGTTCAACTCACAAAAAAGTGTGGGTAAAGTATCGACCATAATAGTTCCTGTCGCGCAAGTAGAAGTAGCAGCTATACTGCTGTAGGATCATTCGGAAGTCTATACATGTATATTGACACGATGCAACATACTCATACAATTTCATTAAATATGAAAGTCACGGGTATGATCGCCCCTAGGCAGGTTCACCCTCTCTGTGCTCAACAATCCCACGAGCTTGAAGCATACGAGCAATCTCTTGAATTTCACTTGCTCGAGCAACCTGCAGTGCAGTGCGACCATGTTTGTCCAGCGTGTATGGATCGGCGCCATGATCCAGCAACAGAACACAGACATTCAAATATCCTTCCTCAATGGCAGTATGTAGAGGCGGCCAATTGTGGCTAAGGTCGAGGACATCTCTCGCTCTGCCATTTGAAAGATTGTTGACTTCCGCTCCTTGCTGTAAGAGATACCGAACGACATCTAGCCGCCCTTGTCTTGCAGCTACGGACAATGCGCATGATTTCTTTACGTCAGCACCACTTTCGATGAGCATGGCGCAAAGCCCCAGAGAGTTGACCCTTGATCTGGTTGCCAGTGCGAGGCAGTCAACACCGAAGGCGCCCACATTAGGATCAGCCCCTGCGGATAGCAGGAAACCAATGAATTCTGGAGATGTGTCAATATTAAGGGCCACTGTTATGGGAAATTCTCGTCCATCGTAGAAGTCCATATCTATAACGGTTGGATCGTGTGATAGAAGAACCTTGTAGAGCTCGATCGATCCGCTTTGTGCTGCGCGACGAACGCTGCTTTCATAAAGTTCGGTTTTGGGGTATTCGTCCAGGATGAACTGAACTATATTCGTGTGGCTGTTCTGGGCGGCCCTCTCCAACATTTGAGATATTAGCAGGGGATTCGGATGAAATTGGTCATCTGTTCGCGAGGTATGACAATGTGTGTCGAGCTTTGTAGACGCTGAGTCCCTCGGAAACGTGCCATCGCTAAGAAGAAGACCCTTTAAGGTTGACAAATTCCCTGTGGAGCAAGCTTCGAGAGCCTCGTTTTCATGTACTTCCGGCATCTTGACTTAAGCCGCGGACAGACGTTGTGTACAGATGTGAGTACTAGTCTTGAACTAGCTAGACTTGGTAATGGTATTTGAAGTGATACTCTATTCAGAGAACGGCAATGAAGAAGATGAAGTCATGTATTGTGAAGGCAAGAATGTTTGAAAGGGAAGGAGAAATGTGGGAACTCGATCAGTTTATTAGTAGCCGGTTGCTCGAACTCAGACAATTGGACAACAATCATGTTGACAAGTAAGTTCTCTTTTGACTGCGGAATGCAGGATGAGTGCGGAACATATCCGCTGTAGTCCCATTGGGGTTAGCGAGTAGTATAACAGCACCTATTCTCGCTATTCCTATCGCTCCCTTTGCTTCAACAACTAGCTAGCTACGGATGTTTGCTCTTGAATGGTCGCTTTTCGTAGTCTTGAGATTATCTATTTGAGTTACCTCGAGCGTTCGATTCGCTCGACTGACGGGGAGTTGTCTATATTCTGCTGAACTATCTATGCAAGTCTGGAAGTCGCCAACACTGTCAGTAGAAAGACCAGGTACCTTGGGTATTTGGTCGGCACTTGTATCTCCGGTGCTCTGCCGCCCTCGTTCTAGCCTCATCTTCGGTTTCAAGAGCCTTGTTGGCTTTTTTCAGTCTTACTGGGTTGAATAATTCTCAACATTTGCTGCCCCATCTAGATATTGATCTTATGACTCAGTGGCTGGGTTACAGTCAAAACAGAACCAGTCATTTCAATTGAACGCATAAATCATGAAAGGCTGAGTTGGTCAATGCCAGCTTGACACTCTTTGCACTATTGAAGTATAGTACCGCTAATATCCCAGACGAAAACGCACAAAGTATAAATGAACTAGAAGGAGTGAAAGCCTCCCAGCTACCAATACAGTCATTACACAGGCTTTCAAAGTAGCACCGTCATAAGGCAGCCTTAAACGCAGGAATATACAACCGACTTCAGCTTAAATCCTACAGCCGCCTCATCCTGCTCTCTTGTTCCGCCTTCAAGCTTGCAACAGGAAGTGCATGTTAATAATTGTTGGCGATATCGGTAGTATCTGCGTTGAAAATTACCATGCCATTACCAGCATATATTTTGCCCGCATTTGTCACTTGGTTGCTGCCTTGGCAAAGGTCGTTGAATCAATCCATTGCCGCTTGACATAAGCTGGTATTTGGTATTGGGCTTTGACTCAGGAGTTTGACCCCGAAACGAATGTATTCAGCGGCACCGTTGACATCTGGCAGCCCAGGTGAATTCCAAAATCTGAGTGTGTTCACGAGAAGGGGTGGTAGAGAATTGCCGATCAAGCTATCACAAGCTGGACTACTACTCTATGTTTGAACCATTACGAGCCCTGTAGAGCGAAGGTAAGAGCAAAGAATACATCTTCGCAATGATTATACGCCAGTCTGGCTCCTCGAATTCGACTGTACCTGATGATGTTTTGTTCAGCTTGCTGTTCAGACTGAGATAGTGGGATTATAAAGGTTGTAAAGAGCAGTAGGTACTGCGTACAGGGGAAAATCACAGAGTCCTGATTGAAGTCTTTCTTAGCTATGCTTCAAGTATCTGCATCACTAAGTCGTCTGCGTTACCATAATATTGACTTTTGTCTTTTGACTCGCTTTCTTTCCACCAGAGATTGCAAGCACGCACTGAACAACTTGACATGTTGTATTCCGAAAGTTGCCTCTATTTAGATGGACATAGTTGAGAAACTAAATCCAAATGAGTATGCTGTGATATATGCATGTTCGTGAGCGACCCGACGCCTTCAGTGAGTTCGGGCTCTGTACTTCCGAAGGCTGTTCTTCTGCCCCTTTAGCCATCAAGTTGGGACTATAGCATAGTAATGATCGATAAATCTGCTATTGTCTCTCGATCAAGACCTAAGGCTTTTGAAATACGCTGGCTTCCAGAAGAACATGAAATAAATCGATATCAACACAAAAGGCACACTCAACCCTCCCAAGATAGCCCACCTCTTATACCCGGGGTCACTGAGAGATAAAATCGTCGCCAACAACGAGACGGGCAGAAAAAGCGCCGCGAACTTCGAGACCCACCCCACGATCTTCCCCTCCCGAATTGAGGCCTCCCCGACCAAGAACCTCACGTCCTCTTCCAGAGCTCTCTGCATGCCATCCATGTCGCCGGCCAGGAAGCCAAAGTCCTGCTTCTGCTCCGCGATGTCTTCGCCGCCGCGGAGGGACGCGATGCGCAGCGCATAGCGCATGAGCCTCTGTTGTTCGTGGATGCAGCGGTGGAGGGAGCGCGAGATATGTAGGAAGAAGGGGATGCTGTCAGGGAACTGGGCGTCGCAATGAGGCATGAGGACGCGGTTCATGATGTAGCTGGCGTGCGCTAGGAACCTGACGCCGTTACTTTCTACTATCTTCAGGATGGGCCGCAGAGCGAGCTGTTCGTGGTCGTTGAACAGGGCCTTGGCTTCGTCTGGCGTCAGACGTTGGAGCCACGAGATGAGCTCTTGTCGAGATGATACTTGGTGCTGGCGGCCGTCAGTGCCAAGGTTCTCAGCATCATCACCAAGCACTGTGACTGGGTTGGGGATGTGGGATGCGGGAGGGACATCCGAAAGTAGTTGATCGGTAAGAATGATGCCTAGAAGAGGCGTAAATTGTTAGACTTCCGCATTGTACCAATCCGATGCTGATTCTTTGTCAATTCTGGCCTACCGATATTTGAGCCCCTTTTTTTGTATACCGAGATTTTCTCAGAGACAAAAACATCCGGGAGGTCACGATGGATAATTATTGCGCCTCTAGGGGTACTGGTCCGAGTAACCCTTAGCTTAAAAACCTTCTCTTGTCCGTCCTCAATATGATACGGTCGCCGATATTCCGCTGTGTAGAACGAAGCTTTTCTAATATAATCCGGCAGAAGGTTCGGTGTTCTAGCGGGAGCTCGCAAGGTTGCTGATTCCCGACGGCCCATGCGATACAATTCTGTGCCTGCTAAGTGGTTGGCAAAGAATTCTGGCTCAAGCTCAAAGCTTGTGCCCAAGGCTTCAATCATTGCCTGTGAGATGTCCTCAGCGATAACGAGAGTGCCTGTCCGGTCTTTGTCTTCGCTGATTGCCCCTTCGAAATCTTCTGGAGTAGAACATGTGATTACCGAGTCGGGCTTTCCAGATTTTCGAAAATGGATAATTACAATGTCGAAATGCTTCATTCTATGGCCCAAATTAATTGCGAAGCCCTTGGCATAAGGGTCCATGAACTGATGAAGGCTTTCTAGCCACGGCCGAAGCTGCAACTTGGGCTCAACAACTCCGTCGTGATACGCGCTTGAAGGGAAATTCCGGGTCTCATCTTGATGCTGATCATGCTTTTCGTGCGGAGGTGGCCCCTTTTCGAGGTCGTTGGTGCAAATTACAATCTCAGGCCCACCCATGGTGCGATGAGGTTAAGATCGCTGGAGGATTGATGAGTCCCCTATGTAAGGCAAAGCAAAGGATCTAGGGAGGTTACCGGAATGCCCGAGGTCATAAGGTTTAATCGTTTTGGCGAGGCTGGCATGGAGCCGCCTTTTTCAGCTGTGTGTAAATCCTTTATTTGGGCGGTCCAGTCGATAAATGCCGCAGGCGCCACACGTTGGAACTAGGCAGCAATACTTCGCAGCGGCGGGTCTTCGGACCGCCTATGTTCATCAGGGAGGGTTGGGGGCATCGCCCCCACCAAAACATGTATGTGCGCGTCCTGGTAAGGTCAATCTAGTCGGGATTCGTTGACATGGGAAAGAAGACTGACGAATAAAACCTCCTCCACCGCAGGCACTTTGCTTCGTCCTTCGCCCGCCTCGCCCGCCTTGGAACCCCGGGGCCATCTCGTCTACCTCTGCCTCCAACTCGTCCACGACTCTCGTAACCACCACGTTCACCACGGCCTCGGGTGCCTCGATCTCGGCCTGACATGTCGTCGAAAGTTTCGATGCGAATTGTAATGGTAGGCGCCAAAAAAACGTCACAACGTGGTTGGCGAAGGGGTTATTTTCGCGGGGTACTGATTACATAAGATGCAACGAGTCGCATTGCTCCTGTTGCGGGTTCCAGCTGGCGAGGGGTAGAAAAAGTTGACCGGGGTCGGAAACAAGACTTGACTATGGGAAGCATATGCCAAGACCATTAAGCGAGGCCACAAAAAGATTAGGGTGGGATAATGGAAATTCGGGTTATGTATCCCTTAAGCTGTCATTAAAGCTGCCACCCCAGGATTAATGAAGCTAAGCCTATTTAGGCACCCCACCAAAATATTTGTTTACTGCACTGTTTACATTCACCTCAGCTTCCTACATCCACCCCCCACCTACCCAGCTCACCCAGCTCACCTACCCAGCTCACCTACCCAGCTCAATATGCGAGCTAACGAGGAAGAAATTCCTTCCGTACCAGACACTGCACCGAAGGCTGTTCAAAAGCTTCAAAAGGCTAAAAACAAGCCGTCGGTTCAAGAAATACTAGATTCGATTGAACCTCCCTCTTCTACATATCGACCTATCCAGGTGGAGGATCGGCTTTCTCAGCCTAAATTACCCTCAGGGCTTGTGACCCCATTGGATTTTTTCAGCCTGTTCATTACCTCATCCATGCTTGAACAAATTTCCGAGTTCACGAACACGAAGGCACAGAAAGCAGAGAGAACAGCCAAACAACGGCTCTGGGTCCCCACTTCGGGTGCCGAAATTGGCGTCTTCATGGGGATTTTACTATCCATGGGTTTGATTTCCATAAATCGCACGAAGAGCTATTGGGATACACACTCAGATATGCATGGAAATCCCGAAATTCCTCAGGCTATGTCTCTGAATCGATTTGAGCAAATTAAACGATTTCTGAAGCTATCCGATCCAAATACGAACCCTGAACCTAAAAGCTCTGGCTATGAAAAGCTCTGGACAGCGAAATTGAAACCGTTTTCGACCCTGTTTCAGCAGGCCTGCAAGCAATATCTACATTCAGGTCGAAACGTGTCAGTTGACGAGCAATTAATTCTTTTTAAGGGTCGATTCAAACATACCATGAACATACCCAGTAAGGAAGCCGATCGAGGGTTTAAAATCTACTGCCTATGCAGTGAGAATTATCTATATGCCTTCATGTATGCATCGAAAACCACTAAAATCGTTGATTTGCATCAAATTCAGGATTTTAGCCCTTCGACTTCGATGATTGTCCAAATCGTTAAATCGCTACCTCAACCCTACGAATATGTGGTTTATCTGAACAATTTCTTCAGCTCAATTGACCTGTTTATGGCCTTAAAAGCTCTGGGAATGAGAGCTGTGAAAACGGCAAAACAGGGCTCTGAATTTGATGAAAATCTACTAAAATTGAAGGCTGTAGCCACTAAAGAAAAGAATTGGGGTACTACAGCAGTCACAACAGTCAATAATCACGTACTATGTATGGCCTGGCAGAACAACAACACTGTTTTATTAATGACAACGGCTCATTGGCCTGGGGAAGCTCAAAAAATCGTTCCCAGAGATTCTCGATTCAGGCATCATATTTCTGAAGACTTCGTCCAGCTCGATTCAAAAAAACAACCAAATTTTACCCTTTTCACGAGCAGTGGTGGACTACAATTTACACATGAGGGGAGTCGACGAAAATGCTCAACAAAGGGCACATTATTCCCCCGCCAAACATCGATGTCGACGTTATTGGTGATCCCTGTTTCTGTTTCATCTAGAAGCAGCTGTTCTGAATGCCTACATTCTCTACAAGCTCAATTATCCTATGAGCAAAATGACACGCGCTCAATTTCAGAAGGAGGTGACTACTTCGCTGATGCGAAATCCAGCTGAATCGATTCGTAAACGACCCTACGACTTCAACAATTCGAATCCATCGATTTCACCTTCAGCTCAGGAACATCGTTGGAAATACCTTCCTAAAAAGTCCTATTGTACCCCGTGCAAAGCAGTCAAAAGATTCACTTCAGGAGCTGGTAAAGGGGTTAAACGCAAGGCATTGAGCGAGGTGACTGGTAATGGTCAGCCAAAGAAACAACGAAAACGTACTGTTCAAACCTGGTTTGGGTGCACTTCTGAACAGTGTGCGGGGCTAGCAGCCTGCAAAACTGAGACCTGCTGGGAGGCTCTACATGCATAGGAAGGGGGGGAGCGGAGGGGAGTTTCATTGAATTTTGAAGCAATTGGGGATTATTGCGGAGAAACTCCTATTTTCCTCTACCCCGCACTAGGAAATCTAAATATTAATCTCCAGGTCCCCATTGGCCTGGTTAGTCATCTCCCGTGGCTCCCTAGTACCCTAACAGGTAAGGTGGCCGTAATCTTGGGGTGGCAGCTTTAATGACAGCTTAAGGGATAGGGGTTTCCCGAGCAGATTTTTTTTTTAGAGAGTCAAGCATCGAAAGACTTATATTATAATTCTTCTTTTTATAATTTTTGAAAACTTGTTACTAAAGCATAATTAATCATGAAGATTATCATGATTTAATTCTTTTATATTAAATTAAATATAATTACATGATATATTTTATATTTTAACTATATTAATATAAGCGAGATTTATATGTCACGGGAATATGGCTGGCTTGAAAGCGGAGATTTGAGCGTGAAAAGGGTTCAGATGCATTGACGAGGGGAAGAATATTCTCGCCGAGGAGATAGTCTCTTGCATTTTCATCATAAGATCGGTGACATGAGTCTGCGTTCCATCAATTTTACTTAATCAGTCATTAGCAGCGCGGCTTCGTCAGATGTGTCACAAAGCCAAATTTTCGCTATCAAGGCAAGAATCATAGCCTTTCCACCCCATCTCCTCGCATAGCGTCTGTAGTCAATACTTCATAGGACAATCCTGTCAGCGTCGTAGAAACTGGCGTGGACATTGCGTTATGGAACTCTACTCTCACCAACATGAGGAACGGATCGTCCCTGATTAGATTTTCGGCTATGATGCAGGTGCGATGTCTGGCTGAAAAGGAGTCGAGAACGACAAACAATACGCAGTTAAGAGCAGTACCGGGGAATTCGGATTGAACCATTCGATTGATCGTTTGGGGCGTATAGTGCAGGAATGGCGTCGCAGGGAGCTCTTTGTATGGAGTTTCGGTCCGAGAGGATTGGAGAAAGGAGAGATCAAGGCTGTCCATGATGCGGATGAGCGAATGCCCCTTTGCTTCGGGCGGCCATCCCGGAGCGTCGTTGGCGGCTTTGATGAACTCGTTGAGAATCTAGCCGGAGTAGAGCAGGTTAGCTTCTTTACTGGATTCCCGAGGATTTATAGAATTGCGTGTATTACCTCCAAGGGGAGCTCAGCGGTGCAAAAGACAGGAATTATAGGGTCTTGTTGATTTCCACAAACTGGTTTACAGCACGTTTCCCAAGTCTTGTCGGTTGCCGGTTTGTTGAGGAAATGCGGTATAGCTCGATCGCCGCCCATGTGCTTGATCTGCTGTGCAGAATCGGAGTCTCGTAGGATCCCGCCAGCCATCGCCGCCTCATTCCGCAAGCGCTGGATATTGGAAGATTCGTTGAGTATGGCATCCAGCCTTCGCTGGGCGCCTCGAAAGTCCGAACGCACGGCGAAATAGTGAGCTTGCTTCCGACTCACCAAGCGACAAGAACTACCGTCTTTGCGAGTTTGTTCGTCAAGCATAATAAAAACTTCATCCATAAGCTTTTTGTGAGAAGCGATGGCGTCTCGTAGTTGATGTTCCGCAAATCCCAGGAAGGGAGAGTTGAACACCTTCATAGAAGGCCTTGATGGTTCGAAGCGCGAGTCAGCGTCTTTGGTGGTCACAATGAACAATCTTTGGTGACCGTCTTTAACTCCTGCCCACGCTTCTTCAAGGAACGAACTGAGCACCTTCGAGGCCCATTAGCTCTAAACGCTTGACGACGTAGACAAGCTCGCCAACCTCATGATCCAGTTCGGCTGTCAAAAAGACCGGTAACAAAGTCTGTGGCGCCTTGACGGAAGCCATAGTCAGGTAAACTTCGAGTACTTGGAGATGGGAGCGGAGTATGCAATTGCAAGAAAATATAAGAAAGTATTTTGTTAGGAGGGATTCTTTTCAAGATGAATTTCCAAATGTCATACGGTACGGTAGTACATAGATAAACCAGTCAGCCTTCGAGGTCAAGTGGCAATTACGTACGCATCTGTTTCTATTTAGGGTTAGGGTTAGGGTTAGGGTTAGGGTTAGGGTTAGGGTTAGGGTTAGGGTTAGGGTTAGGGTTAGGGTTAGGGTTAGGGTTAGGGTTAGGGTTAGGGTTAGGGT